>Ga0213863_10000370_pt1 | contig 34440 bp, 40 predicted proteins | sample PICome_8_FD_160128 | JGI IMG/M metagenome (GOLD analysis project Ga0213863, IMG submission 160128) | Coastal seawater microbial communities near Pivers Island, North Carolina, United States - PICO497 | ecosystem: Environmental > Aquatic > Marine > Coastal | place: USA: North Carolina... | reverse complement strand
TAACTGAGCGACGAACGCTTCATTTTCCATCGGGTCAAGGGGGTTTTGATTCTTCAACTGCGCTGTAAACAACTGAAGAAATGCATCTCTGCCAAGCATTTCCGAGTCTTCCTCGCGGTAGACGTTGCTCTGCTGAGAGCGAAACTGCTCGGACGTTAATATTGAATCGATATTAGACAAGATGTTCTCCTAATTGACTTTTACGGGCTTACGCCTTCATCACTTCTAGCGTCCGCATCATCATCTGCTTTGCCGTGTTAATGACTTCGATATTGTTTTGGTAAGATCTCGAAGCAGCGGTCATTTCGACCATTTCTGATACTTCGTTAACATTACTTTGGTAGACGTACCCATCTTCATCAGCTGATGGATTTCCTGGGTCGTAAGACTTAGGCGGCGGTGTAGGATCTTCAGTAATATTCTGAATATGTATTGAGCCTGCGTACCTTGTCTGATCACCAATAGTTTCATCCATTACCAAAGTTCTAAAAACAACTCGCTTTGCCTTGAAAGCTTCTTCTTCGGAACTCGAGGTGTTACTCGAGTTAGCCAAATTAGATGCAGTAGTGTTCATGCGAACGAGCTGTCCCGCTAACGCACTACCTGCCACCGAAAAGATCTTCTCCATTGACATCCTTTATTCTCCTTTGAGTGCTCGCTTGTAGCCTGTAACTCGGCCCTGCAGGAAGTCGAGCGTCGCTTGATACTCCATCGCGGCTTTACCAAACTTTGCTTGCTCTAACCCCATCTCAACCGTATTGCCATCTACCGACGTGTTGTAAGGGATCGTAAATACTTGCCCATTGTCTAAGGCATGTGGTGACGCTAAATGTCCCGTGTGAGTAGTCTCCAAACCGCCAGCACCAAGCTGCCAAGAAAGTACCTTGTGAAAATCTACGTCCCTCGCCTTGAAACCAGGCGTGTCTGCGTTCGCTATATTGTTTGACAGGACTTCCATGCGCCGAGCCTTGAGCGATAGAGCGTTCTCATGAATTCCATATAACTTATCTAACATTGGTCTACCGTTTTCACAGATTGCTTTTTGTCTCTGCTGTAAAGCGGATTTCATGCCAATTTTTATAAACAACTGATTTAAATGGTTTTTTTTATTTTTTTGCTTTCTCGTACTCTTTTTAGATCCATAGCGGCAAGGCATTGCCGCTTCTAACCAGCATTGATTCGGGCCATAATGCAGCTCTCAAAGACATTCACGCGACATAACTTTTATGGTCAATTGTGTAAGAGTCGGCATTATGAAAATGCAGGTGGTTGCAGTTTCTTTTATTTTTCTTATGACTGGCTTTGCAAATGCTAGAGATGCCCAAGTACAGCTGAAAGAAGACATTTTGCTCCAGGTACAAGACGCTGCCGCTAAGCACTTCATGGTAGAAGCCAGTAGCGTGGAAGTTAATTTGGGGGATCGGCGATTAGTAATTCCCCAGTGCAGTCAAGCTATGGCAGTGACGTTTCCATTCGACGATCGCTCGACTTCAAAAATCGTTTGTCTTGAACCCAAGTGGACCGGGTACGTTCAAATAAAGCTGCAACGAGAGCAACCAGCTTTTTTATTTCAACGAGAACTACCAAAAGGCTACGTACTCACACGAGGTGATGTGATTCGACGGCTAGCCGGCACTATCGATGATGATGGGACGAGAGTTGTTAGTATCTCTGATGTTCTAAATAAGCCTCTTCTTAAAGACGTTACCTCTGGGACCGTTCTGGTATACGAACAATTTGCGGACGAGAGCGACAGAGATGAAACTGCTGCGCCAATAGCAAGTGCTGCTGGCTGGATCGCAAAAACTACAATAACGAGAGGCGCTAGGCTGTCCGCACAGCAGTTTGATTGGCAGCTCATACCTGGTCGAGTTCCAACTGACACTATTCCCAAGAATGCAGACTTAGCTATTTTTGAGGCTAATCGCCACATTATGCCGGGTGAAACACTTAGACGATCGGTGATACAATTAGCACCGGCTGTGCGAAAAGGTGACCAAATAAAAGTTATTGTTCAACGCGGAGTGCTCACTGTCGCCACTACTTTAATAGCCCTAGAGGACGGTAATGTGGCGGATAATATTTTGGTTGTTAATCAGGAGTCGGGTCGTGAACTTCGGGCAATTGTCACAGATGTAGGAACTCTAGAGCTACTTTAAATAAAATGCTAAAGTTCAGCCGGTTACAGCCGATAATACGGTTGAATGGGTATCTAACTGCCCGAAGGAGGCAACATGACGAACATAACTGAAATCACAAAGCAGTTCGTAAGCGACAAAAATGCGAACACGCCAGTGGGTGGTAATGAGTCGTTAAATTCTAGCAATCCCTCGACCGAAGTTAAGGCCGGAGTGGAAGCGAGTTCAGTCAGTTTGAGTGATGCGGTGTCGCAAGCGGTAGAAGCTGGAAGTTTCGACGAAGTTAAAGTGGCAGCATTGCGGGCTGCAATCATGGACGGGAACTATCCGCTTGATGCTAAGCGGATAGCGGAGAACATGGCAACGTTGGAGCGACTGATAGGCTAGCAGGACTGTATATGATGCCCACGTCCCTCGACGAAATTGCTAAGCAAGGACTCAAGAAAGCTGAGGCTCTTTTTGGGGCCTTAGAAGAAGAAAGCGAGTTGTTGGCGAAGAGGTCGATAGACGAGTTCGAGTCCCTGCAGCCGGAAAAGTTAGAGCTGATTGAGAGCCTCCAAGTGATAATAGAGGCATTGAATACGGAAGGTAGTAGCGCATCTCCAGATGCATTTACATACCCTGAAGAACTCTCGAGCTTATTGGGAAAATGCCGCCAGCAACACGAAAAAAATGCGATCGTAATCGAGCGTCTTTTGAAATCGAATACGGCTGCATTAAACGTTCTGAGAGCTAGCCGGCGAGTCGAAACTACTGAAACCTATGACAGACTAGGCAAAGTAAAGCAGCAAAGTACCCTCGGACATACGTCCGAAGTTTAATCGACCGCCTATACCAGTACTTTAAAAAAATCCGATAAGCCTATATGAACGCGAATTTTAACTATATCGGCTAGCTTGGTCGATCACCCCTTAGCCAAAAAACCCAAGATAGAACGACAGCCACAGAGCGGTAGAGTGACTCTGGAACTTCCTCTCCAATCTCAACCTCGCTCAAAAGCCTCTGCAAAGTTTCGTCTTCAATGACGGGCAAATCCAAGTCGAATGCTCGCTCAACCATGGCGCGCGCTGTTTCGCCCTCTCCTTTAGCAATTACAGATGGCGTAGAGGTTCGTCCATATTCTACAGCTACGGCGTTCAATTCTTTTGGGTTCTTCATACTGATAGGTCGACAGAGTTGAGTGATTTCGACTTACGATCACTCGTGACTTTTTCGTTCGTACACACGTTATCTCGAGCAGCATTTACAACGGAAAAGCCCGCTAAATTTAATCCAAAAGCTAAAACCTCTGTCTCAAGTGTTTCCTGTGACCCACGTGCAGTATTGTAGAGCTCAGCGTCCGTAAGCCAAGCAGTTAAGTGTAGGTCCGATTTTTCTGCCGAGTGTTCCGCTCTCAACCAAATTTCAGAGTTCTCTCTAAACCTCACGTACATATTAACTATCCATTTTTGACTTTCTTCCTGCACATCATTTCTACTACCCCTTTGAAGAGATAGCTCAATAGGTGTCCCGTTCAACCAAAGGAGCACGTCTAATGTGATTACATCGTGGCGCTGAGCATTCGACAATCTTTCGGCTCGAGCAAGGAAGTCCTGTAACAACACCTTGGCTATCTGACTTATTTGCGGATCTTGGACCCGAAGTAGCCGTAGCAGTAAGGAGGGCCAAGAGACACTATTTAAATTAACGCTCGATGACTTCAGCAGACCCGTCTTTGCGAAAATTTCCTGTAAATTAGTGAGCTGCTGTCTAATCGACTGGCTTGGCATGAACTTATGATCGAAAGTCGCTAAATCAGTTTGCACCCCTGTAGGAATGCCACCCCTCAAACTTGGATCCATGAGCAACGAAAGAAGCGACGTCATGGGCCGCTGGAAAGGCACTGACGAGCTCGGCTTCACGGTATCACTCTCGTGTGAAGAGATTGGTTTCAATTGATGACTACCGTCAACTGCCCGCGATACACTGAAAGCTAAAGTCCTGCCTAACCATCGCCGAAAATAATCCGGCAATACAATAGCTTGATTAAAACCCTGAATATTTAAAAAAAGCTGACCTGCATTAGCTGAAATCACCCCCCTCACCACCTGGAAATTGGTAAGGCCTAAATCTGCCGAGACACTGCGGTCTAATCGAAGCGTGGGAGCTCCCTCTGAAAAGAGTGGTGCTACGCGTGAGCTCAGACTCAAAAGCTCAGGGCCTAGCATAATACGCTATACACAAACGTAGCCGCGGCCCCACAACGCGCCTTGCTAAGGAAATGAAACCCAGAGTTCATCCGAGTTCTCACGCTCCATTTTTTCCGATCCCGGCACAACGTAGTCCATAATTTCAGTGCGGGTCGGAATTTTCAGACTGGCTCCAGCCATGAGCCAATGCGGATTACCTCTTCGGAAAGCCTTTTTATTTGACTCCACGATTACATCTTGTAGAACACGTTTATTCACTCCGTATCCGCTTAATCTAGACTTCATAATTCCGCTAAGAGTGTCACCAGGACGCACTTTATAGTACCCATCGACGACCAATCCGCTCGAATTGCTTCTACCGTCAGAGGAGACTGCTTCTCCAATAAATAACCGGAGCTTGACCAAGTCCGCTTCTGACATCGCCCCTTCGTTTTGTGCGATCGCTGCCCCGCCGATTATCGATGCACAGATTGAAGCCACTAAGGAGATAAAAACACGACGGCCATCTCCCGCAAATATAGTAATTTTCATCTATGTAGCCTCTCTCCTATTGCAAGTCCGACGTAAGACAAAACATCGCTCTCTTTTCCAGCAGCATATGATGTAACGGGAGTCGCTATAGCAGACGAGTCTCGGACATCTGTAACCTTTAAAACAAACAAACTTTCGATCGTCTTATCAGAAACTATGCTCCCTATCATTAAGCCGCGATCACCTACTAAAAGCCAATCGCCGGAACGAATCCCTCTCATTAAGCCGGCATCAATCTCAAAGGTCCCATTGTTCAGCTTGGATACGTTAAAGGTTTTTGGCAGGCATGAGGCCTTTTCGTTGAGATTTTGTATCATCGCCTCCAAAGCCGAGTTCAATGATTTTAGACTCTCGCTAAGTACAAGCTCTCCTGAGCCCGGGGTCTTAGAGACGGTCATAGGAATAGTAAGCCGTAATGAATCGAGATCGCGGTTCGCACTGGGCTGCGTAAGCTCGACCTCGATCGCCAAATCGAATGAAGACGAACTCTTGTTAAAGGCTCCAAACATAGATGCTGAAGCGGGGTGATTAAAAAATAGGGGATTGGTTCTGTTCTGAGCCTCGCGAACATCAAGGTCAACCCGGACTAAAAAGTCCGAGGATGGGACAGCGCCCCAATCCCCCAAAAGATATCGGTGATATTGTGACGAGCTTGTTTCAACCCCTTGAAATTTGGAAACGCCAGCGAATCCAAAACCCTCATTCTCGGCGCTTTTCTTAACTTGAGAAACGAGATCGCCAACAAGCTTCGACAGCACCAAGCCAGCCTCGGACTCACGACCCAAACCGGTGTAGACCTCTAAACTCAGTAGGCCAGGGACGTGTACGCCGTCGCTTGCCAAAATTTCACACCAAGAGGCTTCATCTAACACCACGTCATCTATCTGTGGCTGGAATCCCCCCCTGATGGAAGTTAGGTAACTCGATACCTGCATGCCTCGTACAGTCGCTTTGCTCGAAAATACCGTGTTGTTTTCAAGCTTTCCCGACCCGTCAACATACGAAAGAGATGCCACGCTTACACCCGAGTCTATAGCGGCATCTAACATCCTGCTCTTAAACGATTCGAGATAATTTACGGAGCCTTGATCATTCGCCGCTTCACTAGGATCAACAGGGAATACCAACAGGAACACAGACAAGCTGAGTATCAGCCATCTTTTACCTAGCGCCTCCTTTGATCTGCTAACGAACACCATACTGCTCATCAACCTTTGGCAATCGATATTGAGTCTAAATACAGTATTCTAAGGTCATTCACTACACTTTTATCGAGTGCAAGAGTTACTTCATAAGTGTCTCCACCACGGGGCTCGATTTGAACCAGGGTGGCACCATAAATAACACCTTCAACCCTCGATCGAAATGTATCGCTTCTCACAACCATCTCGGCCACCGTAGTAGTGGCATCGATATATTGTCCATATACTTGCTCTGTTAGGGCTCGGTAAGCGTCTAATTTTGCGGCTCGAATTGCGAGCAACCGCCTCTGTGCCGGGTATTCACTCGTCTGCACGTCAATGACTGAATAGCCCGTCGCCGTTAAAGTATCCCGCCTCTCAACCATCGGAGCTATTTGGAAGTCACTTTCATTAAGCGCTGCATATCCACTCGTTTGACAGGCAGTCAACACCGCAAGGGCTAAACCCATCACACACCAATTCGCCTCTCGTCTCACGCTTTATCTCCCTTGCCATCTTGAAAGTGAAATCTGCAGCCGAAAGTGGCTAGCATGTAGTTTCTTATTTCTGCATATCTAGTATCGGGCTTTAGCGGCGAGTCTTTAGAGAAGATTTAGACTAGGCGGCTATAAAAAAACATTGTCTTTGGAAAGTTGGCATTAACTTTGCTTACTACCAGTCAGGGATTTTTTTTTTGTTTTATGGAAGCTCGAGGCTTGTTTTGAACGCGATAACGTCAAATTTTCGTCTGATCTCTGACCAAATCAGGTCAATGGACATGTCAAACGTCGGCGGGCCGACACTTGTCCTGCTTATACTCGCGCTGCTCATCGTACCGCTACCAACGATTTTTTTAGACATCCTATTCACATTCAACATTATGTTAGGTTTGTTGATGGTAATGATAACTCTTAACACGCGTTCTGCGCTGGAGTTGTCCTCATTCCCGTCAGTCCTTCTCATAGCAACACTATTACGCCTTGGCCTCAATGTAGCGTCTACTCGAGTGGTTTTGCTCGATGGACATACTGGCACCGACGCCGCGGGCCAAGTTATACAATCGTTCGGCGACTTTGTAATTGCAGGAAATTACATCGTTGGATTTATAATTTTTCTCATCTTGATGATTATTAATTTTATAGTTGTGACGAAAGGTGCCGGGCGAGTATCCGAGGTAATCGCAAGGTTCACACTTGACGCCATGCCCGGAAAGCAGATGGCAATAGATGCCGACTTAAACGCAGGGATCATTGACCAGGACGAAGCTCGGCAGAGACGACAGGATCTTTCTCAGGAATCTGATTTCTACGGGTCTATGGATGGAGCGTCTAAGTTTGTCCGCGGAGACGCAATTGCTGGCATCTTAATTTTAGTCATTAACATAGTTGGTGGATTGATCGTCGGGACGACGCAACACCAACTAAGCTTGAGTGACGCGGGTTCTATTTATGTCTTGCTGACGATAGGAGACGGGCTCGTTGCACAAATACCCTCACTTCTTCTATCTCTAGCTACTGCGATCCTAGTAACGCGGGTCACGACCAATGAAAGTATGTCTGAACAGGCATCTAGCCAGATTTCTGACAGCAGTGGCATTCTCATCGCAGCCAGCATCATAACGATACTTGGGTTAATTCCAGGCATGCCACATTTGATTTTTCTCACTTTAGGCTTAGGGGGAATCGGATTGAGCTTCTATCTAAAACGCCAAGAAGGTAATGCCTCTAACCTACAGTCTTCAGAACTAGAGCAAGCGGGTGCACAGGCCGCCGCGCCAGAACTAGGCTGGGACGATATCGACCAGGTTGAAGTAATAGCGCTAGATATAGGTTATGGGCTGGTACCTCTGGCAAATACACAATCCGGCGGGCAGCTACTAACAAGAGTTCGCGGGATACGGAAAAAGCTTTCTGCCGAGTTGGGCTTTCTAGTCCAACCCATACGAATTCGGGACAACTTAGATCTCGATGCTGAGACGTACCAAATCCTTCTTCACGGAATCGTCCGAGGACAAGGTAAGGTCCGCGTTGGTAAATTGCTAGCAATTAGCAATTCCGCTAGCGCACCAAGTTTAGATGGGGAATCCACAAAAGAGCCTGCCTTCGGGCTGGATGCCGTTTGGATCGACCCGACGACATCGGAAATAGCAAGCAGCCTAGGCTATACCGTTGTAGACGCTCCGACTGCTATTGCTACGCATGTCAATACAGTCCTGCGCGAAAGCGCTAATGAGTTATTAGGTCAAGACGAAACGCAACAACTGCTTGATAAAATTGCGTCTAGGTTCCCAAAAATAGTGTCTAGTTTAACTCCCGACCTCCTGCCCCTGACTACAATAAGTCAGGTTCTACAAAACTTATTATCGGAGTCGATTCCCGTCAAAGACATGCGCAACATAATTGACGCGCTCACAGCGCACGGGAAGGAAATAAAAGATGCAAGCGAGCTGACCAACCTAATTAGACCAAAGCTTGGACGTCAGATTGTTCAGCCCCTGCTTGACAGTGGTGGCACACTCAAAGTTTTGACGTTGACGCCTGACCTTGAGCAGCTATTAGAGAGCAGTAAAAATAATGCTCAAAATGATGCGATGACACTGGACCCTAGCTTGGCGTCGTCAATCATAGAAAATCTAAGTCAAGAAGTATCTAAGGTACAAGACGATGGCTGGAACATTGCTCTAGTCGTCTCGCCCGCGTTGCGACCTTGGATGTCCAAATTCGTCAGAGCTCGAGTTCCTGAATTAGCCGTCCTGTCCTATACCGAAATACCAGATGATCAACGCATTCAAGTTCACGCCAGTATCGGCGGTGAAAAAGCGATAGAAAACAATTAAAGGGAAGTACTATGCTAGTTTTAGTGCAAGAAGCAGTGGATCACAATTCCTGCATGGCGCAAATCAGGTCAACTTACAGCAAAGACTGTACGGTGGTGTATGGTTATAAAACAAGCGACGGGTATCGCATGATAATAGCGCTTGAGGGCGACAACCAAAAAAATGAGCAGGCGCCGGTCACACGGCCAACAGCTGCGCAGATTAAAACGAGCCAAGATTCTTCGGCTAGGCCAAACATAATAGAGGGCGAGATCACACCAGCTCTTTTGGACCTCGCGGCTCGAGTTAAAGCCCTAGAAGAAGCGAGCTTTCCATCTGAACCCATCGGACCGGAATCGCCTGAGTTCAAAGAAATAATTTTCTCCGACGTTCTGTCTAACAAATCTCAGCTTTGTACCGAGAGGTCTGTCAACACAACAAATAGTCGAGCAGACGACGTACAACGGGCAGAAAGTTTGAATCATTATCAAAGCCCTAAGTCCATCATGAGTAATAACTTAGGCCCCTGCCTGGCTCAAGAGCTCAAACACAGCTTCCAAATCTCGGCTGATCACCGCTTAGGTAAAAGCCAAGCCAAGGACATGTCAGACAACGCGAGACGATTCGCTGATATCATGACCGACCAGATTGCCTGTTCTTCAAAATCTAATCTTACAAACAGCAGGCCCTCAGCCCCGCTTGTTGGCGGTAGATTCTAAATTTTAGAGGACTTGAATATGGGTAATATAATTTTTAGTCAGCAAACTTAAAGGTGGTGAAGATATGCGCGTAATCGGTATTACCAGTGGAAAAGGTGGTGTCGGTAAGACTACGGTAGCCGTAAATCTCGCTGTCGAACTTGCGTCGAGAGGTAATCGAGTCTTGCTGTTAGATGGCGACTTAGGTCTAAGTAATGCACAAATTCTCCTGAATGCCCGAATCGAATATAGCTATGGCCATGTGCTGACGGGACAAAAAACTCTTGAAGAAGTGCTGGTGGAGTCTCAATACGGAGTAACGCTAGTGCCGGGCTCCAGTGGTTCATCAGCTTTAGCTCAGCTAACTCGGCTTCAGCTGCTGGGTCTAATCCACGCACTTTCTACATTGGAGAACTATGACTACCTCGTTGTTGATACCGCAGCGGGAATCACGGACAACGTTACAGTCTTATTTGGCTCATGTGACGTTAAGCTTTTGCTAATTCAAAACGAGCCATCTTCCATTGCAGATGCATATGCGACCGTTAAAGTTTTACAACAAGAATTCAACATCTCGGATGTGAAACTGACCCCAGTGCAAGTTACGAATGAAGCTGAGGCCAAAAATATCCACAAACGAATAGACAACGTAACATCTCAGTTCCTTGAACTCTCAATAGGCTATTCTTGTGGCATACGCAAAGACCAGGCGGTTTTGAATTCTGCGCGTATTGGCGAGCCAGCCATGCTTCATGCGCCCGACAGCCACGTAGCAACAGACATAAGACGCCTAGTTGACTTGATATGCGCGTCTGATAGCGTACATGGTAATAACGGGTTAAATATTTCGTTGCCAACCGGGAAACATTAATGCGATGAAGGGCTATGATGTTTACGATGGACAAGCAAAACTCGAAGGTGGAGACTCCAGCGCCGTCCTCGCTCACCTGAGCCTTGTCCACAAAACAGCCGCACACATTAAGGCTAGGCTACCCGAGCACGTTGAGCTTGAGGAGCTGGTGCAAATAGGAATGCTAGGATTACTAGAAGCCACAAAGAAATTTGATCCCGCTATGGGGGTAGAGTTATCGACATTTGCGAGCAAACGTATCCGTGGAGCGATAATTGATGAAGTCCGAAAGCGTTCACCGCTATCGCGCGCCGATAGTTCTTACCTCGAAATCCAGGGTGATGCTGTCACCAAACTAAGCAACGAGCTGGGAAGAGCCCCAACGGCAGCGGAAGTCGCCAGTGAGATGAATAGCTCGATATCAGACTACGAGAAACAGCGTTCGAAGGCACAGAGTAAGATAGTCACCTCTATAGACAGTGGATTAGAGGATGCCGACTCAAGCTTTGTCGAACATTATGGCCCTGAAAACGCGATGGAAGATACCGAAACACTTGATTGGCTATCAGATAAAATATCGGATCTACCGCAGCGAGAACAGCTGATATTATCACTGTATTATACGGATGAAATGAACCTAAGAGAGATAGGCGCAATCCTTGAGATATCCGAGTCACGAGTTAGTCAAATTTTGACAAAGACTGTGCAAGTGCTCAGAGAAAAACTAATAAAGTAAAGAAAAACAATGTTTGGACGAAAAGCGAAACTCGAGAGAATTAAAGCTACTGCGCGCAAAGATTATCTGAAGTGCGGCGCATTTGGGCAGTTGGATAAATTGGAAAGGCTCTTCGTCGCACGCATTGCGCAACGGTCTAGGCTAAATCTCGATAAAATTTTCGTTCAAGGAGCAAAGGACGAAGAAGCCTACCAACTTGCGCTTATCAATGTGCTGAGATCCGATAATTTGGAGCCGCCAGTAAAAAAACAAGTGCATGATGGCTTTAACCTTTTAAAAGGAACTTCGGGTACTGTCATGTCTTGGGTGCCCGATGACTACGCGACAAAAATATACACCCTGGGCGCTGAGTATCAGAATCAATCTAAAGGGACACATGAAGTCCTAGCTGAAGCAGACCAAATTGCTGAAAAAGTGATCGATGATCTACAGACCAACCAGTCGATCCAATTACTCAAGCTTTTAAGAGAGGATGCGGATGCCGGCTAACATAAAAAGAAGAGTAGTTTAGCTAGAGACCTCGCTTATGATTTCAACATTTTCACTAACATTGTTAGTCCTATTAATAGGTGTTTCGCTTTTGATCCTAATCGTTTACCTGATAGGGCGAGTACACGAGCTGGAGCTTAAGACAACCAATGCCTTTGCATCGTCAAGCAACGTCGCCAATACGAAGCCACAGAAACCACATAAAATATTTTCGGGGCTTCGAGGCCAGCAATTGTGGGATCAATATGTCAACTTAGCGGGGGGGCGTGAGGACGAATATGACCTGCTTCAAGATCAAGATCGATTTTTTGCTCTTACTGAATTACACCTACGCACCCTACTTAAAGCGGGGCTTAGATCTCAATCCGATACCACTAGCTCTATTCCTCCCAACCCCCTAAATCTAACTACGTTGCGAGGAGAGTTCGAATCTTATCTTCCAACTTCGCAAGCTGCTCGAATATATACAATCGGGCAATCGTTGGGCACAAACGACAGCGAATCGGATACACGTAGCAGCGCCGTCAGCGAAGCAAGAGACTTAATTGACCAAATTGCTATGGCTATCGGTGCTGATAGGTCATTAGCCGATAATGTTATGTTTGCTTTTGAGTAGGGCGCTGCTATTGCGTTCCTTGTCACCCTTGAGGCTTAGGGTAAACGACTAGCCCGGTGTCTTGCTCCACTTCATCTTCCGGTTCTACAATCTCGATATCGTCGAGTCGTGCCTTCTCTAGAGCTAATTGTGCTTCAAAAAGCTCCTTTAAATTTTCCTTCTCTATTTGGATTAATAGAGCAACTTGGGCGTTTAGTGTCTCCACGGCACGAAACCCATTTTCTAAACCCTCTACTCGCTGTGCGAGTCCAGTAAGTCGATCGGCCTGCTCTCCAGCAGAAATCAAAGCTTTCTGCGAATGGTCGACTACCGCGTCATTGCTTCTACTTAAACTCAGCAGAGTTGACTGCAATTCCCCAATCGCCTCGTTTACCGAGCTTTGATTTTCCTGACTCGTTGCCTGGAGCGATGTAACTTCTTGAACCAACTCAGCATTACCCTGATCGAGTAACATGAATTTTTGATCGAACAAGCTCATTGTTTCTAGTGCTGAATTCATATTAACAATGCGCTTTGCGAGCGACATAGTAGTAGCTTGAAGTAAATCTACTTGGCCTGCCATCCTGCCACCTGCGACTAAAAGGAAAATAACGGCACCAAAAACGATTGAAACACTCCCAATGGCCAATCGCTTAGCGTAAAGATCCAAGCGGTCATTTAAGGAGCCCATGAGCACGGGAATTTCATCGGCTCGTGACAATCCAGAACTTGCGACGCCCGCCTTCGCCTTAGCTAGGGTCTCAATGCTCACACCATTGTCTCTTGTCTCAAGATCCGTACTGGGCTCATCTTCGTGCTCCATTACCTACTCCAAATTTTATTATTTATATTATCGGATCTTAAGTCCCAAGATTTAGCTCTCTTACAAGCTTCCCTAATAAATTCAATAAGTCATTTAGCGCCGCCATAACCGAAGTGAACGCGCCGTCTACAAACTCGTAAGATTTTTCTAAAAATCGACTGGCATCAATATTTATCACGCCAAGATAATTAAGCAGGGCCAGTGACGTTAACAGCAAAACAGAAATATAGACTACCCCTAGAGTCAGGGGCATAGAGGTCTTTGCTGCCAAACCGTCATTTCCAAGAGAGTCGAGCATGACTTCAGGCTCTGTGCTCTGATCCAAATCCCCTCTCAAACTTTCATCACTCGCAGCCTCTCTAATAAGATCGTCTGAGACGAGGCTTTGATCGGCCGAGGTGACCAAGGTTCTGGTAACTAAGCTATGCCACCTAGAGTTCAATAACGAGTTAACGACATCATCGAAGTGATCCATCGCCCGAGCCCTACCTAAGAAGCCAAGCACAATCTCTTCACTTAGCTCTGGCAACTCGACCAATGCGTTTCTTGACTTCATACCGAGACTTCTAAAACTCGCAGCCTTCTCGCCCTCATTACACGTAAAGGCTACTAAGCTCACATTTGTTCCAGGAAAAGTGCTCACTAGAGACTCGCAGGCTGACCACTCCTCCGAAGTACTTGGCCCCATATCTGAAACTATCAAAACATTTTTTGAACCGTTGCGCGCTTTGGATGCCTGCTCAATCGTAAGGGTATCTGCTAGTGAATTGATCAGTGATACCGTCTCATCAATACTAGGAGCCATCATGCGATGGACCTCAATGCGATCACTGGCTCTCAGCTCTCTGTAAAATGCGAGGAAAAAAATATCTAACCGAAATTCGTCTTGAGCCAGAACAAAAATATTAGCGGAGCCCAGATTTACCTTCTCTAGAATCTCGCTTAGTAAGGATCCGTCCTCAGGGTGAACAAATAAGGAACCTGATTCCTCAATCATGATCTACCGCCTCTCTTCCTGGCCTCGCAATAAAGAAGGCTATAAATGGACCTTAAACGTCAATTATGGAAGTTTTATTTCCATCCGAGTCAAACAGCATATCATCTGGGATTTGTGGTTGCGGAACAGACGCCTCGGGACTAGATCTATTAATGCTATTTAAGTTGAAGATATAGGCAATGACGACAGCAACTGCCTCAAACAAAGCTTCAGGCACATAGCTACCGACTTCCGTAGTAAAAAACAGCGCCCTCGCCAAACTTGGTGACTCAAAAAGTGGAACCCCCGACTCTGAAGCTTTTTCCTTTATTCTTTCGGCAATCAAATCCGCGCCTTTCGCAATGACCATCGGAGGATCGTCGGATGATGGGTCATAGGCTAGAGCTATAGCAAAGTGGTCCGGGTTGGTGATCACCACATCAGCATCAACGATCGCATCTATCATGCGAGCATTTGATAGCTCCCTTTGCTTCTGCCTTATACGCTGCTTTACCTCAGGCGAACCATCTGTTTCTTTTCTCTCGTCTTTCACCTCTTTTAACGACATCTTCATTTTCTTGTTTTGCTGAAAAATCTGATATGGCGCGTCAATAGACGCGATGAGAATGAGCATTGACGACACAACTAAAAAGGATATCACTATAATGGTCGACCCGGATTTCAATCCCGGCTCCAGCGCCATCAGCGATATTTGACCAAAACTATCAATCGACTCCAAAATCAAAAAAGCACCAACACCAGCAACCACGGCAAACTTTGAAAGCGCCTTAAAGAGCTCAACGATGCTCCGCATACTAAAAATTTTATTTTTAATCCCTGAAATGGGATTTAACTTTGATGCCTTGGGTTGTATCGCCTTCCAGCTAAAGTTATAGCCTCCAACTAAACCAGAAAATGCCAGCACGACCAGCATCAAAATGGTAAATAATGGAATTAGTGCAACTAGAGCATCTAACATAGACGAGGCGAGACGTCCCGACGCGACTTGAGGCTCCATCACACCAAGCCTGTCAAATACAAAATTACCGGCGAATATTTCTGCTAAATCAGACACGAGGGCCGCACCGAAAAGAGAGAAGTAAAGAGCCACACAAATCACTGAGGCTGCAATCGTTACTTCTTGAGATCGCGCAATTTGACCATCCTCTCTAGCCTTAGCGAGCCTTTTGGGCGTCGGCTCTTCAGTTTTTTCCTGACTCTCGTCCTGCTGTTCGGCCATTTCTATAAGACCCAAATAGCCTGAGCGCTTTCAAATGCTCGCATCCATAGCCATTGAATTCGTTGGCTAATATTTACCATAAACGCAATTAACAATAGGAGTCCAATTAAGACCATAGCGGGAAATCCAACAGCAAAGATATTCAGTGCCGGAGCCGCACGGGTGACAATTCCGATACACAAATTAACTAGCAGCATAATCAATACTATGGGTAAAGCCACTAACACTGCGCCAAGGAAGACCATAGCGGTCCACTCAACGAATCCCCATATAGTATCTTGAAATACTATCTCTCCATTGATTGGTAAGACGGCGAAGCTCTCTAAAATTATTGTTATTAAAATTAAATGTCCACCAATCGACAAAAAGACCAATGTCGATAGAACCACTAAAAACGAAGATATCACAGGAACTTGAGTAGCGTTTGGATCTATGGTTTGCGCCATACCTAGACCCATACTCATTGAAATGAACTGCCCAGCAACAATTAGCGCACCATTTACAACTTGGAGTGTGACTGCAAATAGCAGACCTATAATTAACTCAGAGACTATTAAGGTCAGACCGGTGATAGAAATGGGGTTGATATCGGGCAGATCAAGAGAAGGATAGATGAATATTGTAAGTAAAATAGAGATGGAGAGCCTTATCCGGATATTCACCACCTCCAAAGAAACCAATGGGGCTGCCAACATAAGGGCTGATATACGTAGAAACGGTAACAAACCCGAAAATAGAATTTGCACAACGTCATCTAAGATGACATTCATCTACTGAACGCTTCTGGAATTTGCTCAAAAATAGTAACGAATAGGCTTTGCAGTATAGCAAGTTGGTAATCACCAAATATTAGAAGGGCGGCGACCATTGCCATTAGTTTAGGAATAAAGCTAAGTGTCATCTCTTGAATCGATGTCGCAGCCTGAATAACACCGATCAATAGGCCTACTGACAGGGCAATGATTAATATTGGACCCGCAACATAGACAACTGTCCAAATCGCTTCTCGACCAATAAATAAGATTTCGCTCGTTTCCAAATTGGGCCTATCTAAATATAGCTTCGAGTTAAAGACGTCATCAGCAACGTCCACCCATCGACCATCACGAATAGTAATAACTTAAACGGCAAAGAGATAATCATCGGGGATAACATCATCATGCCCATTGACATCAGAACGCTCGCAACCACCATATCGATAACAATAAAAGGCACATAAAGCATAAAACCGATAGTAAATGCACTTTTTAGCTCTGACGTAATAAAAGCCGGCATCAATACGGTTAGTGGCGTGTCTAGGGGCGTATTTATCGTTGGTGGTTCTGGGGAGATGGTGACAAACGTCTGGAGATCTTGCTCTCTAGTTTGCCTCAGCATGAACTCTTTAATCGGCAGTTGGGCCTTAGCAATTGCCTCTTCAAGCGCAATTTCATCGTTAGAATAGGGCTGAAACGCTTCTTCATAAACCCTCCCGAAAGTCGGTTCCATAATGAATATAGTGAGGAATAGTGCTATGCCAAGTAACACTTGATTTGGCGGGGTTTGGGCCGTTCCCAGTGCCTGCCTAAGAAGCGACAACACAATAATTATACGAGTAAAACTAGTTGTCATCAGCAGAATTGATGGCAGCAAAGTCAAGACTGTCATCAAACCTAAGAGCTGCAGGGTGACCGAGTATTCGGTTGATCCTGAAGACCCTTCAACAGCGCTAAGTATTGGTAATATATTTTGACCTAGAGCCGCGTCGGGGAGTGCGACGAACACAAGTATCAACACGAACCGAAAGATCATAAACACTTCCTCACAGCAATTGCTTCGAGCGCATCACGGTAGTAAGCCACAATCTTCAGATTGTTTCACTATTGACTTTATCTGAGGCAGGTTTGGACAAAATTGCTAGCCTGGAAACTTGAGAGCCGCTGGAAGCCACTAGAAGTCTATTGCCATCAACCTCGACGATAAATAACTCGGTTGTTCTGGTCAGTCTAACTCGGCCGGTCACTTTGATCGGCAGCCAGCGCTTCGATTTTTCACCAAGCCTCCGAATTGCTGGCTGAGCATATAGAATTACGACTAACACAAAGCCGATTACGACGGTTCCTACTAAGATGGAGTACTCATCACCCATTCAAAAGGCCATTTCCTACAGCTTTTCAACTCGGTCTTCGGCTGGAAGAATTCGCGATAACCTGACGCCGTATCTATCGTTAACCAATACAACCTCCCCTTGTGCTACCACGGTGTTATTTACTAGTAGATCGAGCGGCTCGCCAGCATTCCGCTCGAGCTCGATTACACTGCCCTGCTTAAGCCTGAGCAAGTCACGTATTTTGAGTCGAGTTCTTCCGACCTCTACCGAAAGAGTCACTGGTACGCTTTGGAGGACGTCAGCACCTACCAAGGAGTCGAACGTAGCTAGTCCTTCCGAATCCGACGCTAAACTTTCCAAACCATTACCTTCATTATCTTGTTCATCCGAGCTCACATCCATCTCCTGAAGATCAGCTTAATAACCTACTTTGCGTCAAGCTCTACTGAACCTGACAACTTTACAGCGCCATATCCATTTGCTTGACCGGCATCGCCGTCAAATAGCGGCACATCACCAACCATAACTCTGACAGAATCAAATTTACGCATATCCAAAACATCGCCTACAGACAGCCTTTCGAAATCGCTTACAGTCAAATCAACCTCGCCAAGAATCGCTCGTGCTTCCAGGTCTGCGTCACCCGTAGCACCGGCTAACTCTCTAGCCCAAATAGCATGATCGACTGAAGGGTCATCTGAATCTTGGACTCTTCCACGCAACACATCACGAATCGGCTTGAGAGTAGAAAATGGATAAACTATATCGATCGCGCCACGCTCCTTACCCAGCAACTCAACCTCCAGGTGACAAACGATAACTAAATCATTTTCATCCACAATCTGAACAAATTGCGGATTTATCTCAGATGCGACGTGTTCGCATTGAACATCCATGATCGGGGCCCAAGCCTCTCCCAAAGAAGCGAAGATCACATCTAGCATAATATTTATTATGCGAGTCTCTGTAGGCGTAAACATGCGGCCTGGAGGGAGTCCATCAATACCTCGTCCGAAACCACCGAAGAAATTATCCAAAGCAGCAAAGACGACATTTGGGTCGATGATCACCATCGAAGTGCCACGCAATCCACTCATCCGGATGGTATTTACGGATAATGGAGCTTGCAGAGTGCTGAGGTAATCAGAAAATGTGAGTGTCTTTACACGATCAGCGGTGATACGCGGGTTGGTGCGAAGGACTTCAAGTAAGCCTAATCGCACATGACGCGTAAATCGCTCTGTGATCATGTCTATCGCAGCTAGATTTATACCGATTGTGGTATCTTCGGTAACAAGGCTGTGAACTTTTATATTCGCATCTGAATCTTCTGTTGGGCCAGCCATACCGGCTAAATCGTCCGCAAAGCTCTCAGCGGACGTTAATGCGCTAAGCTCTTCATCAGACAGTCTATTTGGATCGTCTACCATAGTTTCAAAACCTCAACCTTATTGCACCACAAACTCTGTAAACAAAACTTCCTCAACACCACCGAAGTCCTCATACTTTTCCAACACTGAGTTCATTGCCAACTTGATCTGTTCAGCCAAGTTCCGTCTAAACTCGGGCTGATTTAAGATCTGCTCGTCCACCTTACGAATCACGTCTAGAGTCTCCGATCTTATGGCCGGCGCGTGCTTTTCCATATTAGCGACCACCCGCTCATCATAATGCGTCATGATCGCAACTTTAATCTGCATCACTTTTCTTGAATTCACAATATTGGCCACCAGCGGTCTCTCGATTTCCATGTAGGTGTTTTCAAACCTAGTTAGCTCTGGTGTTTCCAATGTTTCTTTTTCAGGTCCACGAGATAGTTCCTCTGCTTTTTTCCTAGCCGCTTCCACATCCATTTCAAGCTGTTCAACAATCTTCTCTGCCTCGCCAGTTTGATCTGCAAATGGTCCCCCGCCTAAGAAAAACATAGTAGCTAGCACAGTGATTACAAGTGTTAAAACAGCACCAACACCAATCAAAATATACTTTAATATTGGAGACTTTTTCGCTCCTTCTACCTCTAATTCCTCTTCAGCCACAACAAAAGCCTCCTATATGATGTGTACAAGTTTACGATGCCTTAAGCCCATAAATCGACAGTATCCGGATCTAAGTGCAGATCCTCAACGATTATGTTCTTGGGGACATCTGTGCCTTCCTTGAGATCTTTACCGTCACTATCGCGCCCATTTCCTGTGGTTTCACTATTACCGTTATTCCCGCTACGGCGATGCTGATCACTTCCAAGCTCAATATTTGATTCGCTGAAGCCGCTTAGATTGAGCGCGTCCCTAAGTCTTGGCAATGTATCGCCCAATAAATCCCTTGTTATCGCGTTAGAAGCATTTATCTGAGCGTCCAACCTTCCATCACGTAATTCCATGGTGATGTCTACCATTCCCATATCCCTGGGGAAGAGATTAAAGTTTATCCGATAATTTCCTGCCTCTACATTTGCCAACATTCGCTGTCCAATTAACTTAGACAGATTGTCACCAACCATCTCGCGAGTGGAGATGTTCTGGGGTGATTGCCCCCCGCTTGCTTTCGCAAGGACACCGGACTCCAAAGGAGTACTTCGCTCGCCAAGGTTTAGGCCGCTATTTATAGTTGGTGCAGCGCTAATTGCCGGCTCAATGCCAAACCCAGTCCCTGAGGATGTCGGCAAGCCAGGATTAGTGATGCCTCCATCCATGCTTTGAGGCGCTACTCTATGCTCTGTAATGCTAGGATTACTTAGCTCACGTTTCATCAAGAAGTCTTTGGTGGGCTCAACATGCAGACTATCAGTCGTTTTAGCAACTGCTACTTTGCTTGGTTGATTCGTTGAATTTTTTGTTGGTCCGGCTACGATAGGTGAGATCAACTCAACTCTAGACCCTAAGTCCAAGCCACGTAATGTTCCAACTCGATCCTCCGTCAAACTAGATTCAGGGGGGCGGGGCACATGATCTTGGGATACGCGACTCTGTCTGTGTTTAGCATTGGTCTCGCTAGAAGCGAACTGCCTCTCTGCATCAGGTCTATCACGTTTCGGGCTTTCAGTTTTACTGGCACCCGCAGATTCACTAAAGGTTTGAACTGCATTTTCCTGAGCGCCTGAAGACAGAACCACTCTAGTACCGGAAACTTCATTAGCGTCTGAAGACCTGCTCAGCTTAGCGCTGGAATCATCTTTAGCGCCTAAGGACGGATCCAACCTCTGGTCAAATTCGCCGTTTACTCTAGGGCCTTTGGTCATTGCTCTAAGTTCGGCTTCCCCCATGTGGCGAAACTCGGATTCATCTTTGACTAAGTCACCTCGCGCTTCGAAATCAACTCTGGCTGCCTGATATTTTATCGAATCCATTGAATTTTGAGAGTTTGGCTGAGACTTATCTTCAAAATTATGGGCGAGACGTGGCTCGATTCTGTTGTTATCTGAGGCAACAACATACGAGTTCAAATCTCCACCTCGTAGTATTTTTTGCGGAGCTCCATTTTCATCCATTACAGAGTTTTTCAGCCCTGCCTTGACAACATCGCCGACCACGCTCTCCTGAGTCCGCCTAAGATCGCCTCCAGACAAAGCCGAACTGGCACCTAAATCTGACCCTCGCAGTACCTGGGGTGTGACTTGATCAGTGATAACCCTTGGGCCAGACAGCTCACCCTTGTTTGTGGCCGCACTTGAGACTCGGTTATCTGTAGACGAAAGTGAAGCCTCACCTTTAACTGTAGCCTTAAGTGAATCAAGACTCGGCTTGCTTCCCGCGGCCAACTCATAGGCCTCAGATTTAACTGTGGCCTTAACTAAACCAAGACCAGACTTGCTTCCTGCGGCTAGCTCATAGGCCTCAGATTTAACTGTGGCCTTAACTGAATCAAGACCAGGCTTGCTTCCCGCGGCCAACTCATAGGCCTCAGATTTAACTGTGGCCTTAACTGAATCAAAACCAGGCTTGCTTCTTGCGGCTAGCTCATACGCCTCAGATTTAACTGTGGCCTTAACCGGATTGCCCGTTCCCACATTAAGTTCAGGCTCTCGAGCCTTGGTGCTGAAAACAGCGTCACCCTCCGATAAACCGCCAGTGACACCCCTGCCTGAAATAACGTCAAGTGTATTTCGGTTAACCACAGGCTCTGGATTCAGCGTGGATAAAACATTACGCCCTGCAATAGGGTCTTGCGACACACCTCTTAAAAAATCTTTTGCAGATGCCGCTGTTAACTGCGAATTCTGTTGCCTCAGCTCTGGGATCAAGACATGAGACTGAGATGCAATCTCTGACGAATTTTTTTGGCCAGCACGCACAAGCAGACTATGCCGAACGTCATCAAGTGCAGGACGTAAGTTTAGCGTTTCAAGTACTACGCGCTTGAGCTCCTGATCCGCTTGGGGTAATGCCGCTGCAGTTCGGTCAAAGGATCCGAGCGTAAAAAGTTCTGATGCCCCGATAGCAGCTGAAATAGATTGAGCTAAGTCGCTTTTCTTTAACGCAATTTCAACATTTAGATTATCGCCCGCGTTCGACTCTATATAGCTGTCAATGAATGATCGAATTTCCGCTGGAGAGACTACTGCACCCGAGCCCGAAGCCCCAGGGCTCAAACCGCTATCTTTATTTGAAGAGATTTGCGATTTCAATTGTTTTGAAATCAAGGTGACAATCGCATCTGCCGCGTCTTCCATCTCGTTAGAAGGTACTGCGTCAAAGGCTATCGGGGAGGATAGTCGGTCACTTGACGCAATTGCGTCTTTAGTCCCGCTTGTCGATGACTGCGAGAGTATTGTCTCTACTAAGTCCCGATCCAAACCGATTTCTTGCGCAAAAGCTACCGTGTCGTCCAAAGACGCCGATGTACCAGAAATTTCGATATCAAAGTCACCGAGACGCATCATCTGAGACTCGCCTGGCTTACTGAGTGCGATATGACTTGGGGAGGAAATACCGGCAATCTCATTGTGAGCGACCGGCAAGCTATTGCCTCTAAGTGTTGCGACGTCAGACGTCAGTGCCGAGTCATAAGCTTCTTTGAACTGCAGTTTTGGAGACGAATTGTCACTCCCAATGGCCTTATTACTCGGTTTCCCAGCATCTTCGGCCGAAATCTTTGTGTCAATGTTAAATGGGAAATCCACGATAAAAATGCTGCTTAGTTGAATTACTATGGATTAAAGCAAACTGCGTGCCAACTTTCTTTAATCCCTCGCCGAGCTAATCGTCCATTCTTCTAAGAGCTCTGATTCTTGCCGAGCTTCTTGCATCCTATGGTTTTTGAGCTTTTGCTCTCTGAGCCATTCAAATTTTCTGATATCGCCCTGAATACTGAATACAGCTTTAAGAATCGCAGTTTCCTGAAACTCCAGGGCGTTACGTTGCTCACTGCACCTTAATCTTATGACCTCTAAATCTGATAAAAATCTTTTTGTTAATTCCCAATCTTCAACATGAGCCCAATTTGCCTCAACAAGCTGCTGTTTATAGTAGTCCTGTCTCGAAACGACAGATTCGTGACTGTTTATAGTGGTTTGTATTGACTCTCTTATTGATCTTAAAGTGGTCAATTGCAGACGCAACTTACTCTTGTGCATAGAAAGGAGTAAATCCCACTTAGTTTTCATTGTGTGCCCATGGCCATAATTTTACTGAGTGCCATGTGCGCCTCATCAAGTGAACAGTTCTCATGTTCCTGCTGTCTAATAAAGTCCTGCATCAGCGGCCGCAGTCTTATGGCTTTGTCCAACTCTTCATCGGAACCACGTTCATAAGCACCAACCAAAATTAGATCTTTATTAGCCTCATATAGTGACCATAAGCGTCTGAATCCAGTGGCCAAAGAAACAAGGCTGGGCTCACAAACCTTAGCAGCGAGGCGAGATATCGATCCCTGAAGATTAATTGCAGGGTAAAGGCCACTGTCAGCAAGATCACGAGACAACATGATCTGCCCATCTAGAGTAGAACGAGCCATCTCAACAATGGGGTCTGCACCTTCATCAAATTCTGCGAGAACCGTATAAACGCTTGTGATTGTCCCATCTGCGTCACTGCAGCCTCCGCGCTCCATCATCTTTGGAAGGTCGCCAAAAACAGAAGGAGGGTACCCCTTACTTGTGGGTGGTTCGCGCGCCGCAAGCCCTATCTCCCGCTGCGCGTGTGCTACCCTCGTAAGGCTATCGCAGAGCAACAGCACATCTTTTCCTTGATCTCTAAAATACTCGGCGATGAGGTGCGCCGTATCTGCGGCTCGTCGCCTCATTACGGATGTTGCATCAGAAGTCGCAAGGACGACAACTGACTTCTCTAGCCCGCTAGGACCCAAAATTTCTGAAATAAATTCACCGGCCTCTCGACCCCGCTCGCCAATTAAGGCAACAACGACGACGTCTGCTCGGGTCTGACGAGTCATCATCCCCAACAGCGTGCTTTTACCAACACCAGAGCCCGCAATTAACGCGACACGCTGACCTTTAGCCAAAGTTAAAGTGCCATTAATAGCACGAACACCTACGTCCAGGGACTTGGAAATTGGATTTCGATCAAGCGGGGCAATTAACCGCCCCGAATACTGCGGAGTAAGATTTGAGCAATGTAACGAACGGCCGTCGACAGGGCGGCCTAAAGAATCAATAACTCGACCCAAGAGGTGATTTCCCACGGGCAGACCAAGTTGGCGAGACAAGACCCGAATGCGGCTGCTGCGCGATAAGCCAGTGACTTCAGAAAATGCTATTAGCTTTGACACCGCACTCGAAAAGGCGATTACCTCAGCAAGAATGCCCGGTGAACCATCATCAAGTCTAATCTCACAAAGGGCACCAACCGGTGCTTCCAACCCCTCACATTCAATCAAGTGACCTGAAGCATGTTTAATTTCAGCCCATACATACGGAGTTGGTGAAGATAGCTCAGGCCACGCCCTATCAAGCCCCGACATCTCTACTCACTTACAACAGGAAATTGTGTTGTTAGTTGCTCCCTAAGCTGATCAATGTCTTGCTGCAAATATTTCTCAATACTGACATAGCCATATGATACTCGGAGATCAAATTCATCCAAAGTAGGGTCAGTGTGTATTTCTAAGTCCCTAACGTCTGATAGAGATGTAAAAAAATCTTCTGGCAGCAGGTCGCGAGCATACTCGGAGATATAAACGTTTACTGGAACATCACGAGGTAACTCCGTTGCCTCAAACGCACTTCTAATATATGCACCATATATTTCTCTGGACGCATGCATGCTTGCTTTACAAATTTCATTAGCTATATCTAAGGATAACTCGGTCACCGCTGGCCACAGAGGCGGTAGCTCATTGAGACTAGTCTCTAACGCATGCCGGAGCGTCTCAAGCCCCTGGTCTCGAAGCTGCAGCTCAGCCTCAACCGACGCCCTCCCATCGGTATACCCTTTGTCGTATCGATCGGCTAGTTCGCGCTCAAGATCGAAGCGAGTCTCGGCATCGGCATCGGCTTCGGCTTCGGCTTCGGCTTCGGCTTCGGCTGGCGTACGATCACCATCAGCTAGCTTAGACGAATTTTCTGGCTCATCATCTGCCGCAACCAGACTTCGATGCTGATCAATTTTAACCCACTCTTGAACCTTGAATTCGTCAGGTGCAGCATGCGAGTCGCCCTTGGCTTTTACTTTACTAAAAGCCTTTGCACGCTTATCGGCAGCCAGTAGCTCATTAAGCTCCCAAACAACATTGCCAGGTTGATCAGACAAAATCATCTCCCCTACCCGCAAGCACTAGCTCACCAGAATCTGACAATTTGCGGGCAATCCTCATGATGGTTTTCTGAGCGTCTTCTACGTCTGAGATCCGCATTGGACCCTTCGACTCCATATCATCAATAAACATCGCTTTTGCACGCTGAGACATGTTGTCAAAGAATTTATCACGAGTCTCCTCACTGGCTCCTTTCAGGGCAATCATTAGTAAATCAGAGTCGATATTTCTCATCATTACCTGGATTGCTCTATTGTCCACCATAGATAGATTTTCAAACGTGAACATACTGTCTTGTATCTGCAATGTAAGATCTTCATCAATTTGAGTGAGCGATGCCATAACTTCAGATTCGAGATCGACCTTTACAAAGTTCATGATTTTAGCCGCGGTTTTGACACCGCCGAAGCTGGAGGACTTTGCAGAGGAATTATTGGAAAACTGCTCCGCCATAATACGTTCTAACTCTTCCATAGCCGACGGTTGAACAGTTTCCAGCTTCGCCACTCTCTGCATAACCTCGCCACGTCGCTCTTTGGGAAGAAAATTGAGCACATCAGCTGCGACGTCGTACTCGAGTACAGATAATATTATTGCGATAACTTGAGGGTGCTCGTTGAGGATCATGTCGGCGATAGCTCTTGGGTCCATCCACCGTAAGATTTCTAACCCTTTCGTAGAGCCCCCTGGCAGTATTCTTCCCAGCACGGTGCTTGCCTTATCCTCCCCAAGGGCGCGCTTAAGAATTGCTTCGACATAATCAGGTGTTCCCAGACCTAGGTTGGTCTGCTGCTTTATAGTCCCGACAAAATCATCTAAAACTTTCGCTACCGTCTCCTGCGATAAATCGACTACGCCAACCATCGCGGACCCAAGAGCCTGAACCTCCTTTGGGTTCATGAATCTGATTGCCTCAGCAGCTTGAGCTTCGCCCATTAAAAGCATGATCACAGCAGCCCGCTCAGTCGACGTCATCGTTTCTAGCTCCCGTCGAACATAATCCGGGAGCTCTTGCTCAGCAGATGCTTTTGTACTTTGATCAGCCATAAAACTATCTCCTACGCGGGATTAATCATCCGCTTAAGAACGTTTGCAACACGACCCGCGTCTTCAGCCACTAACAGACGAACTATCGCAACCTTATCATCATAGCTATTCGCAGTATCAAGCATGTCAGCAGAAATAGCTGATCTCTTAGGCTTCAGCTTAGCTTTGATCTCATCTAATGACTCTCCATCCTCAAGGGCCTGCTTGTCGGCTGCACTGAGCTCACCCTCACCAAGTTCCTCTGCGAGCAACAAGTCTTCGGCTTCTTTGTTAGGCAAATAGGCCCGCAAAATAGGTGAAACAACTAAGACAAAAAATGCGATTAGGGCTAGCGATGTCATCGCATGTCGACCCCATTTAAAAACCGACTCATCTTTATGCCATGGAAGGCTATATTCCTGCGGGGGGTCTACAAAAAATGGAGTACTTGAGATATTTATAACGTCGCCCCGATCGGCCTTATAGGGGAGCGCCGTCAGTATTAGAGTTCGAAACTTCTCTAGCTCAGACGTCATAATAGGCCTTAGCTCAGATTCAGGTATTTGTGACTCAGCTGCTTTAGAGTCTTCGTCGTCACTCGCGGCTTGATTGTCAGCATTGATGTCTTGCCCCGAAGTCACGGCCAGACGTTGTCGGTAAATACGTTCCGCAAGCTCTCGAAGTGCATCCTCATTAATCATTACTCCCGCACTCATTGAAGTAATAGAACCGGTTTGTTCCTTAACGAGCCGAATTTCCTTGTCCAGCTCGTAATTCCTAGTCGTCTGCTCTCGGGAAGTTGTAGCTGTGCTTGTGTTGGCTGGGTTATCAGCAACTTCACCCTCCGGTACAACTTCTGCTTCATCTGGAGGTATATTGGTAGTTCCACCCGGCACGCCGGATGCACTAATTCCTGTCTGAGTATCGCTAGTAATTACTTCCGAGCGAATTTCCGGTATGTCGTCTTCAGCATCATAGTATTGCTCAAACGTAGACTCTCGCTGGGTAAAATCGAGTTCTAAGTTGACCACGGTTCGAACATTTCCACCGCCCAAAGCGGGGACAAGCAAATCCATTATACGCGCAGCGAACTCTTTCTCTCTCTCAACCTCAAATTTCGCATTATTAAGCGCCGGTAGCCCGTTTCCCTCGCTATCACTATTCGTAAGCAAGTTTCCATAATGATCTACGACAGTCACGTCTTGAATTGACAAATAAGGAACACTTGAACTTACCAAGTGAACAATCGATTGCACTTGGCTCTCGTCAACAGAGCGGCCCCGAAATGGCCTTACTATTACAGAAGCTTTAGCGGGCTGACGATCCCTCACAAAAACACTTTGCTTTGGCGCAGCTAAATGAACCCGCACGGAGTCAATCGTGCCAATCTGCGCAATTGTTCGTGCTAACTCATTTTCTAGAGCGCTATTGTATTGAACTTGCTCCATAAACTGGCTAGTTGTCATACTACTTGACTCAGAAAGCGAGCTCATACCCCCGTCAATACTTGCTTTAGGAATTCCTTGAGAAGCAAGAAAAATTCTGGCTGACTGATACTTATCGTTTGGCACTTCGAGCTGACCGGTCGATGGGTTTATTTGCGCCTTATAATCTCCCGACTGCAAAGCTTCATAAGCCAGCTGGATGTCGCTCGACACCATACCGTCTGAAATGCTTCGGTAAGGTGTTGACGTCATGGACCACCAAAAAAGTATGACCAGTAAAAGAGCAACCCCTCCAACTAATCCTGGCATCAACCTTTTCACGGTAGGTTGGTTAACTACCTCAGATAAACTGGGTAAAGTCCTTACTGCCGATGGCTCTGTCGTAGATCGAATCTCAGCAGGCGCGTTTGATGCTCCAGCATCAGGTAATGTATTTACGTCTTTCAAATCAGCCTCTAGTGCTCTATCCGAGTTTAGTGTCGCGTCCATGTTTCTTAGCTCCTAGCCTTGTCATACAGGCATGCTCATCACATCTTGATAAGCTTTAAGTATTTTATTCCTAACTTGCAAAGTAGCCTCAAACGCTACCGACGCCCTCTGAGAGTCAACTAAGATATCCGTGAGCGTTACATCCTCGCCGGCCTCATACTGGGTCTTAAGTTCAGCCGCACCCATTTGCGTTTCATTTACAGACCGAATGGCTTTTAGGAGATCCGCGGCAAATTCGGTTTGCGGAACACCTCCTTCTATTCTGTTCGATTGCGCTTCGACGATATGGCTTGCTGCCTGTGCTCTCTGCAGTACGTCCATAACTCCTTGCAAATTCGCTTTATCTATCACAGGGCCTCCACTGATTGAAAATGGTGAGAACGCTCAAAACCGTTCGCCTCTTTCAGGCGTTGTAACTTATGACGCAAAGTTCTGGGGCTGATGCCCAGCCTTTCGGCCGCCTCTTTTTTAGACTTCGTTTCTCTTATCGCTGACTCAATTAATTCGAGCTCAGTATTTTCTTTAGCACGGCTCAAGCCATTTGCATCGCTCGATCCAATGGGAGTAAATTTCGCTTGGAGCCCATCTTTTACTTGATCGACCAAATCAGCCCCACTCGACGCATCTGCCCCCATTATTTGGCTAAATTGCATTGCATCAAATAAAATGTGCTCCGCATCAATGACTCCATTGACAGCCAGAACCTTAGCCCTGCAGATAACGTTTTCTAGCTCTCTAACATTGCCAGGCCATCCGTGCTGCAATAACAGATCTATTGCTGCCTCACTGATCTCCATCCGGACACCAGCCATCTGCTGTGAGTGAGAAAGTTTAACTGCAAGCTCTTTTATATCGAGGGGCCTTTCACTGAGACGCGGAATACCTATGTGGAATGCATTCAGTCTGTAAAAAAGGTCTTCCCGAAATTCCCCATTCGCGACCATTGCGGAAAGATCTCGATTTGTAGCTGCTACCAGCCTCACATCAAAAGAGGCTTCCTTGGTACTACCTATCCTCGCTGCCTTTCGCTCTTGAATAACCCTCAGAAGCTTGGGCTGAATATGTAGAGGCAGCTCTCCCACCTCGTCTAAAAATAGGGTCCCGCCATTTGCTGACTCAAAAACACCGGGCTGATCCTTAGACGCGCCAGTAAAAGATCCCTTTGTATGACCAAAGAGAATGCTCTCAACAAGCTGCTCAGGAATAGCGGAGCAGTTCAATGGAATAAATGGGCCGGCAGCGCGCGAAGATCCGCCATGAAGTATTCTCGCGATTACCTCTTTACCTACACCTGAGGGGCCAGACAGCAAGGTCGTTACTTCCACCTGTGCTACGCGCTGAATCAACGCAAGCATCGCCTTACTTTTAGGATCACTAAAAACAATTGTCTTTCTAGTTGCATTCGGCTCAGAAGAGGTGCGGATTTTAGCGGGTTCCTTTGTGCCAGAAGGTACTGCCTGATCAAGAGTCGCTAAAATATACTTCCAATCTATGCCTGAACGCGGGGAGAACTCTATAACTTTGCCGAAACCAGCAAGGCCCAGTAAATGAGCGACTTCAGTATCCTGCTCAGGTATCAAAGCTACTGCTCCAGGAGGTATAGAGCTGAGTAACGACGTTACCGAATCCAAATCTGTCCTCCACCTAGGCCCGATGCCGACGCAAGACAGCTCTCCGGCCATGCTCCTGTCAATAAAGGTGGAAGGTGATTCCGTAACCTCAACCGGCGCAGCGTCCCCTGAATTCCCTTCAAAAGAAAACTCCGTACCGTGCAAAGCCAACAGATTTACCCGCTTTTTGATTACTGCCGTCAAAATATCACCACCGATGCGATTACAATCAATCAATCAGTAAGCATAGCTCGCGCCAGTATTATTAAATATATATTAATCAATAACTTAGTATCATTGTCTTTGGATGGGGATGCTATCTGTGACTAGATAGTCGAAATTCCGACACTGCTATTCATCGCCTTTAGTTATACTCAGACGTGCCATTTTTTCGATCAGAGTTGTCCTTTTGACACCGAGCGACCGGGCAGCCTCGGCAATATTGCCGTCGCTTGTTGAAACGGCCCTTTCGATTAACCGACGCTCCAAGTCCGCTAATTGCGTTTTAAGCGTCAAATCCTCATTTCGCACATCAGCCGGCTCTTCAATATTAGTTAGATTAAGCACTCTTTGAAGGCCGAAATCGTCATCTGCTGCCGTCGGTTGTTCGCTAAGCTGATCCGCATCAGGCAACAAATTAATCAGACCCGGTGGAAGCAAATTTCTAGGCAGTTCTGTAAGTGCAACCGTTTGCGAGGGATATAGCGCAGCCATTCGCCTACAAAAATTTTGCAACTCACGAACATTACCTGGCCACGAATACTGCTGAAGAACTTTTAAAGAATAACTATCGAAAAGAGTAGGGGTCTCGGTTGAATATTCAGCGCTAAAGAAGGACAGCAGTCCTGGAATTTCCTCCACTCTCTGACTAAGCGGTGAAACGTGGAGCGGTATGACGTTCAACCTAAAAAATAGATCTTCCCGGAACTTGTTTTGTGATACCAAGTGCTCCAAATCTTTATGTGTTGCAGAAATTATTCTTATATCAATACGGACATCTGATGTGGACCCAACGGGTGTCACAACCCCTTCCTGAACGGCTCTCAATAGGTTTGCCTGCAGGCTATTGGGCATATCACCGATCTCATCCAGAAACAGCGAACCTTTATCCGCAAGGCGCATTCTTCCAGGATAAGCACTAACGGCACCCGAAAAAGCGCCTTTTTCATGCCCGAACAACTCGGACTCCAGCAAATCCCCAGGAATTGCGCTGCAATTAATAGCTATGAACTTACCACTGCGGTCCCTACCTGATAATCGATGAACCTCTTGAGCAATCAACTCCTTACCCGACCCGGTCGGCCCCCGAATCAATACTGGAGCATCCGTTGGGGCCACCTTTTTCACCGAATCCAGTAAATCTTCAGTTAACTTACTGTCCCCTATTATGCGTGTCCCTAACCCCATATCAATCTCAGTCTTCATCAAACAACTATCGAACACAGAAGCGGGGCATGCGACTCACCTTTAACACCCGCGCTTAATTGATAGACTTTAAATACCTCTTCTTCTGCAGTATAAACTCAGGCGGTGGCTCGATGTAAGTGTCTGACTTTCAAACTGAGTGTAAGCACCTTACGTCAGATTTTAGGGAATGGGCACCTGATACTATAATTGCAATACTTGGGGACGACTTTGAGCGAGAAAAAACTTAGTCAGCAATACAAGTCTAACAATACGCTTGGTAATCTGCGCAAAATTACTGGCGATATTTTTTCGAAGTCATCTGGAGCCTCTAAATTAAGCGCCGGCATCAACAAGCTGCTCTTTGCACTGATATTATTAAATTTGGTTGCAATCGTTTTTGAGTCAGTGGAGTCGGTAAACGAAGACTACGAATTAATACTCTATCGTTTCGAGTTATTTTCGGTCGCCATTTTCTCTCTAGAGTATCTGCTGCGGGTTTGGTCGGCACCCGATAACAGTGATTTCGTTGGTAAAAGCACTTTTCAGCGGCGCTTGAATTACGCAACAAGTTTCACCGGGTTAATCGACTTCATCGCGATTTTGCCTTCCCTGCTTCAGATGTTTGGCCTTGGTGGGGACTTGCGGGTGCTGCGAGTATTGCGGATGGCTAGATTACTCAAACTAAGTCACTACACAACTGCTCTAGAGGATTTGGCTTCTGCAATCTACTCTGAGCGCAGGGCTTTTCTGGCTGCTCTTTATATAATTTTAATCGCTCTGTTCATGTCAAGTTCGCTTATTTATCTAGTAGAGAACGAAGTGCAGCCAGAAGCCTTTCCCTCAATACCCGAGACCATGTGGTGGTCTATTATTACACTAACCACAGTTGGCTATGGTGATGTATCGCCAATAACAGGGTATGGGAAATTAATTGGGGCAGCTACTGCCATGGTGGGGGTGTGTTCTGTAGCTTTACTGACGGGCATTGTTGGAGCGGGCTTTTCTAAACAAATGTCGAAGCAATCTGAAGATTTGCATCGCGCAACAAGTAAAGCCGCCGCTGATGGAATAATAACTGAAGAAGAGCTTAATGAAATAGTTGAAGTTTCTGAAAAATTGGGCGTATCACCAGAGAGAGTGCAAGAACTAATCAGCGAATCCATAAAGAACAGAAAAGATCAATAACCTCAGTCGTAACGGAAAATTACAGGCATAAGTGTAATGTCAGGGTCACCTAAAAGATATTTATGCTCTAGGTCCTTCCATCGGGAAGTTTCTAAACGCCATCGCAGGTGGTCGTCAAACCCAGCCTCTGACGTCCAATATGACATTGACTCGATGGGGCCTTGATCATTTATTTCTTGATCAACAACATAAATCCAATCGCACGCGGGTGACGCTTTTATCGCTTGCGCCATCACCGAAAAATCAGCCAAGAATGAGGCTCTATCGCTTGGTCTCACTTGATAAATTGTTCGAACAACTAGCGCCATTATAATACTCGCCCCATTTTTACTTGATTAAGAGGTTACTCGTTACACAAGAACTTTTCAAAAAATAAATTTTAGTGTTCAAATATGGCGTTTTAGTAACGTGTCCCCCACTTTGTTCACTAGACGGACTTGGGCTTAAATCTTTTGACCCATTCGCCATTTACATTAACGCTCTCTAAAAACATACCGATTGGACGCACCCATAGGTCCTTAACACCATATTCCGCTCTGTAGAGTACCAGCCATTCTTGGGTCTCTGAGTGTCGTACAACATCTATAACCGTGTACTCATCTCCTTTTTTGTAGTGGACGTATCTCCCAGAATCAGGTCGGTCTATCACTCTGACAAACCTCCAAGGGGCTTGATAATTGCTTTTTGCAGGGTATCTAGCGTCTCACCCATAAGCAAACAGTCGGCATCACGACGCGCCAACACATCTTCGTGAATCTCTTCGTTAATGCCTCTGAGTTCATCACTGAACCGAATACGCCGAACACTTAAATCCTTATCCAGAACAAAGTCGACTTGGTCTTGCCACGACAGTGCCAGGCGCACGACCTGCTTACTTGACTCGATGTGTCGCCGAATTTCATCCGACTCAAGGTACATACCGCGCACTCGGACGACACCACCCCCCTCCTGCGGATCCTCCAGATCAACATCGCCGCCCAGACTCATACCCTCGGGTAGACCGCCGTTGAGCAGCCATTGGCTCATGACAATGACAGGCGACTTCTGCGTGTCGGGAATCACAACCGGCAAATTCCCGAGTGCCTCACGCAACAGCGACAGTAAATCTTCCGCACGCGCGGCACTTGCCGTATTCACCCAGACCCATCCCTCGCGATCGTTGATTAACGCTTCCAAGTATTGCGACTTGGTAAACGCAAGCGGCATCAAGTCCTGCGTCACTTCGTCTACAATATCGAGGCGCTCTTTGCGTTGCACGCGCCGGCCTTGGCCGGCCTGAATTTCTTGAATCCGCGCGTTGACCTCGCTTCGAACCACCGACGCGGGCAGTAAGCGCTCTTCACGCTGCAAGCGTATTAGCCAGTAATCACCTGATTTGTGAACGTAGTCACTCGCCTGGTCTGACAACGCGGGAACCCAGCCACTAGAGGTGGGCTGGCTCGGCCGACACGACTGAAAGGGGCGCTTTGACAATCGCTGAGACAATTCACTGGCATCGATACCCAAGCGACCGGGTAATTTGTAGGGGCGGGCGTTTCGGAACCACATGATGAGCACTCTCTTTTTTGAGCGCGTCAGTGTAAGAGTATTTTCGCAATATTGCTCGTATGCCGGCCCGGATAGGTTAAATTAATCGTCGAGAGACCCCGTTGCGAGAGGAGCCCCTGAAATGCGTTATCTACACACCATGATTCGAGCCACCGACTTGGATAAGACGCTCCTGTTTTTCGTCGATCACCTAGGACTTCAGGAAGTGCGCCGCTACGACAGTGAGAAAGGGCGGTTTACCCTCGTGTTCCTCGCCGCACCCGGCGACACCGATGGCGCCGAAACCAAGCAAAGTCCGCTGGTAGAGATCACCCACAACTGGGACAAAGAAGACTACGAGGGCGGGCGAAACTTTGGTCACCTCGCGTACCGGGTCGATGACATCTACGCGACCTGTGAAAGACTCATGACGGGTGGAGTCACCATTAACCGGCCGCCTCGCGACGGGCGAATGGCGTTCGTGAAATCACCCGATGGCATTTCCATTGAGCTCCTCCAAGAGGGCAAGGCACTCCCAGCCAAAGAACCTTGGGTGTCGATGGGCAATACCGGCTCTTGGTGAGTCGGCTCAGCAGAGACCGTTCAAGCCGACAAGAAGTCCACCATCCATCGAGCGACACGCGGCCCCTCGTGCTGATGCGTCACCAGCGACGCGCGACCCTGAGACACC
>Ga0213863_10000369_pt1 | contig 34571 bp, 24 predicted proteins | sample PICome_8_FD_160128 | JGI IMG/M metagenome (GOLD analysis project Ga0213863, IMG submission 160128) | Coastal seawater microbial communities near Pivers Island, North Carolina, United States - PICO497 | ecosystem: Environmental > Aquatic > Marine > Coastal | place: USA: North Carolina... | reverse complement strand
GCTTCGGTCAGCATGACCGAAGCTAGAAATATAACTGCCAGTTTTACGCTCAATACCTATGCTCTCAACATCTCAACAACTGGACAGGGTTCGGTGACAGGAGCTGGTACTTATAGTCACGATGATCTGGCAACCATTTCTGCAGTGCCATCCACCGGCTTCAGTTTTTTGAACTGGGAGGGGAATGGGATCTCAGATATCCAATCGGCTACCACCACCGTCAGCATGACCGAAGACAGAAATATAACTGCTATTTTCGGGACCAACTCTTACTCTCTGTTGGTATCTGCAGGAAATGGAGGAACTGTAACTGGATCCGGTACTTTTTCTTATGGAAGCGAAGCATCGATTGAAGCGATCCCTGCCACTGGATACTCTTTTGTTTCTTGGTTTGGCCATAATGTAGACTCAGTAAATGCCCCCCAAACTACGGTGAGCATGACCCAAGATATATCTCTAAGTGCAATTTTTGAAATCGACCAATTTACTTTATCTCCAATCACAACTACCGGGGGTACGATTACCGGAGGCGGAACCTACGAGTATGGAACCATGGTGAATATCAATGCCATCCCCGACTCGGAGTATCTTTTTGTTCGATGGGAAGGGGTTGATATTACCGATAAAAACTCATCTTCGACCACCATTGTAATCAACCAGAATCAGCAAATCACCGCGGTTTTTGAAGCAAAGCCCCTGGAAGAAAAGTCCTTAATTCTGACTTCTTCTCCAAATATAGCAGGTACAACTTCTGGATCGGGTAGCTACCCCATGGGTTTGTCGGTGGCGATTTCAGCCACTCCATCAACGGGCTATGCTTTCTCCCACTGGTCTGGAGGAAATTTCGATGATCCAAATTCATCCTCCACGGAAATGATTATCCATTCAGATTCGAATGCAACGGCTCATTTCAGCCCATTGACTTTTACCTTGGAAATCAATGCTTCGCTTGGAGGAAGTGGGACGGGAAGCGGAACCTATGACTTCGGAACTGAAGTCTCGATTTCTGCAATTCCAGAAAATGGGTATCATTTCAAAAGCTGGCATGGTGCTGGTATCGATAATCCATTGTTAGAAACTGTCAGTATCTTAATGGATCAAGACCTCAACATCTCTTTGTCATTTGAGGTCAATCAATATACTCTCAGCTTATCCACCAATAACTCAGGAGGTATAGTTGAAGGAGGAGGAACTTTCACTCATGGTACTACCGCATCGATTCGAGCATTGCCTTCAGACGGATACAAGTTTTTGGGATGGTCCGGTGCAAACTTAGAATCCAACAGTGAAAAAAATATCCTTTTATCGATGGATACGAACTATGAACTTACTGCCAATTTTGGCACCCTTACGGTTACTAGCATTTCTGGAATAAATGATTTGGGTTCCAACTGGTATAGTTCAGACTGGCTTGGATATTTTCATTTCACCAACGAGAACTGGTGTTATCACATGGAAATCGGTTGGCTTTACATTGTCCCCATTGATGATGACAGTTTATGGGCTTGGTCCCCTCAATTAGGATGGCTATGGTTGTCCAGTGTGGCCTTTGGAGATGGGCTGGCATGGTCTCGAGATGATGGGGACTGGCTTTATTTCTCCTTCGCCCCTGCTGGTTCATCCCGAATTTATCATTACCAAAATCAAGTCTGGACTTCCTTTGACCCCAACGAAGCAGTCAGCCTGGAAGAATCGCTCTTTTAGATTTCGGTCGCTATATTCTTTCTGCCCTCAAGAGCATTTTTTAATGTTGTCTCATCGGCATAGGTGATACCCGCACCACTGGGTAGTCCAAATCCGATTCGACTAACCTGAACCTCTTTCTCTCCGATGATTTCCTCCTTGATATAATGACAAGTAGCCTCTCCTTCCATATCATTTCCAAGTGCTAAAATAATTTCTTTCAGAAGATCATTTTCAAGACGTTTTGAGAGGGTAGAAAAATTAAGTTGCTCAGGTCCAACTCCGCGGATCGGAGATAGTTTCCCCTGGAGAACATGATATTTCCCCCTAAATACTCCGGACCTCTCCATCGCATATAAATCCGTTACCGATTCCACAATGCAAATGGTTGACTCATCTCGTTCCTCATCCATACAAATTGAGCATTTTTCCTCTTCGGTTAAATTGCCGCAAACCGAACAGGGACCCAAATTTTCGGATGCATTTTGAATCGCTTTGGAGAGTGCGGGTGCTTGGTTTGGCTTCTCAACCAATAAATGCAGTGCAATTTTTTCCGCAGATCGAAAACCCAGACCTGGCAGGGATTTTAACCCTTGAACAAGGTCGTCATACGAAGATATCAAAGTTATCAATGATTTAGAACAAGCCAGGCATCTGCATGCCACCAGTCAATCCACTCATGGTTTCATCACTTTTTTTCTTGGCTTGCTCCGATGCATCTACGATTGCTTGGAGAATGGCTTCGGAAACAAACTCGGGGTCCTCCTTGAGAAACTCAGGGTCCAAAGTTAAACCCTTAAATTCACCTTGTCCGGTGATATTGACGGTAACCGCACCACCCCCACCACTTACCTCAATCATCTCTTGGGAAAGAAGAGATTGTGCCTCTTCCATCTTCTGTTGCATTTTCTGTGCTTGTTTAAGTAATTTTCCTACGCCTACCATGATCCCATTGAAAGAATTCAGCACCTAGCTTGCAAGCATTTCTTGGTATGCTTTCTGAAAAGACGAATAAAAAGGGCTCCAACCCGTTTCTTTGCGTATTCGATCACTTGATACTTTTCGATTGGGAGCACCCGTCGATTCTTGATCATCAAAGGCAACCTTGGGCAAACTTAAGGCCCCCGCAATCCAGTCAACAATCTCTCTTCTTTTTGCCCATTCGTTATCAGAAACGTTGTAAATTTTACCCTCTTTGGGATTCGTTTGCTGGAGAACCTGCATCATTGCGTTCACCGCGTCATCCCGATGAATAAGATTTAATATTCTGCTTCCCCTTCCACTCATGGTTTCTCCCCGTTTCACCTTATCAATTAACAAGTGTCGGTCTGGTCCATACAGTCCTGCCAACCTTAAAACAAAACTTCTTCTCTTTTCTGCATTCAAAGACATACACTCCTCTTCCGCCTCTAAAAGAATTTTTCCACGCTCAGAGACTCCAGAATTACTGAAAGTCTCGTCCACCACCTCCCCTTGGCTCTGAGGATATACGGAAGTGCTACTGGTAAAGATAAAGGTACATCTGCGATCATGCTCTAACCACTTGCGAATCGATCGTAAACCACCCAAGTAGGATTGACGATAGCCATCCAGGTTCGGGGCAGCCGCACCGACACAGTTCACGATATAATCCTGCTCGAAGCTCAATTTGGAATGCCAAGCCTGATCCTCCAACCTACCGACAACAACATGATGGACGCCGGCACCTCTAAGATCCTTGGCAGTGGCTTCATTTCTGGTAAAAGCCGACACTTCCCAATCCATGGCCAAAGAAGCTTCAGCCAAGGCCTTACCCAGATATCCACATCCTAAAATGGTTATTTTCTTACTCATATTTTTTAATATATCCGGAAAAAGTTCACTTCGGTGAATTTCTTTTTTATTTTACTCCTTGAATTAACTCTAAATCCTTGGCATGGCTTGCAATCATTATGCATATCGTATTCGTTTGTTGGGGCAACATTTGTCGTTCTCCTGCCGCAGAGGCCACTTTCAAAAAACTACTCCATGACAGGGAACTTCAGGGAAAAATAACCTGTGATTCTGCTGGAACTATTTCCCAGCATCATGGAAATCCTCCAGATTCCAGAATGCAAAAAGCAGCCCGCAACCGAAATATTCAAACTTCAGGTACCGCCCGTATGGTCACGGATCATGACTTTGAGAATGCCGATTTTTTGATCACCATGGACCATTTCAATTTTTCTGAGTTATCCCGTCTAGCCTCGAATGAAGAGGCAAAAAAGAAGATCCTTCCCTTTTGTGATTATGTCTCGACTTCAGATGTCGAAGTTCCGGATCCCTACTACGGGGGAGATGCAGGCTTTGAAAAAGTTCTGGATTTACTAGAAGATGGCTGTACCCGCTTGCTCGAAGAGTTGCAGAAAAAAATGAAGTGAATTGATCAAATCCATGAGCCATGCCCAGCAATATATCAGCATTGACCATGCAATTTCTCAACATACTGCCAAAGCTTTTGTATCCAAGACCAGAAGCTCGGTTAGCGGTGGGTGTATCAATCAAGCATCGAAAATTGAGGGCCAAGATGGTCGGATTTATTTTCTGAAGCAAAACAACTTAAACTTTTTACCTTTTTTTGAAGCCGAAGCCAGAGCCCTCATTGAAATTGAGGAAACGGGTACCATCCAAGTGCCTCAGGTTATTGTATTGGGAGAAACCGGCGAAAAATCCTTTCTTATTCTTGAATTCATGGTACAAGGAAGTTCTTCCAAAGCAGGACAAAAGCAACTGGGCCGAGAACTTGCCCAGCTTCATCAAGTGGAGAAATCTTTTTTTGGCTGGGAGAGGGACAACTGCATCGGAGCTACTGCCCAGCCAAATCCCAAGTCGGAGAATTGGCTGGATTTTTATCGCACCCACCGCCTGATCCACCAATTTGAACTCGCGAAACAAAAAGGAAAGGGATTTGACCAGGTTGAGCCCCTTCTCACCGGTCTCGATTTTTTCTTTCATGATTATACCCCCACCCCTTCCCTTCTTCATGGGGATCTCTGGGGAGGAAACGCTTCCTATGATGCCAAAGGGAGTCCCTTTATTTTTGATCCTGCCAGTTATTACGGTGATCGCGAGACCGACCTGGCATTTACTTACATGTTCGGTGGGTTCTCGAGCGATTTCTATCAGGCATATCAAGAAACTTACCCGCTCGATTCGGGGTTTACAGAACGCAAGATTCTTTACAACCTGTATCACGAACTGAACCACTTTAACCTTTTTGGTGGTGGATATGCTAACTCCGCCCAATCCAGCATAAACACCCTCGTCCATCACTTGCCGTGAAAAACGACCTTCAAAAAATTCTTCTCAACGAAAACGACATTCGCCAGCGAATTCAAGAACTTGGACTGGAAATCGACCGCCACTATGAAGGACGGGAGATTCTCCTCGTCACCTTGCTTGATGGGGCCATTGTTTTCGCCGCTGACCTGATTCGAAACCTGTCCAGTCCATTGCGCTTGGATTGCCTTCGGGTTTCCAGTTATGGGAATTCTACGGACCCGGAGACCGCACCCCGAATTCTTAGTTCATTAAAATCGGAGGTAGAAGGTAAAGATGTGCTCTTGGTCGACGATATTCTAGATACTGGAAATACCATGCAACGAGTCTCCGAGGAAGTTCTTTCTAAAAATCCGGCTTCCCTAAAGACCTGCGTTTTCTTAGACAAACCAGACCGTAGACAAAACCATTTTCGTGCGACCTGGTCGGGATTCTCGATTCCGGATGAATTCGTGGTCGGATATGGCCTGGATTATGCCGGGCAATATCGCCAACTTCCTTATGTGGGCACCTTGAAGCCAAGCATTTACGAAAAGTAACTTTTAACTCATGAGCCAAAGCACTCGCAATCCACTCCGCAAAATTTATGATTGGACTCTGTCGCTTGCAGAAAAAAAATCGGCCTCTGCCTGGCTCGCTGGTATTTCTTTTGCTGAAGCCAGTTTTTTCCCAATCCCTCCTGATGTCCTCTTGATACCCCTATGCCTCGGAGCCCTAAAAAAGGCTCTTCGATTTGCCTTAATCTGTTCGATTGCTTCGGTATTGGGTGGACTTGCAGGTTATGCAATTGGAGCCATTGGTTGGGAAAGCTTGCAGTCCTATTTCTACCTTTATGTACCTGGCTTTACCGAAGCTAAATTCCAGAGGATTACCGAGTGGTATATTGAATGGGGATGGCCCCTGGTCTTTCTTGCAGGCTTCTCTCCGATTCCTTACAAGGTATTCACCATTGCCAGTGGAGTATTGAGCATGAACCTGCTCCCTTTTATTCTTGCCTCTGCGGTCAGCCGGTCTGCTCGATTCTTTCTTGTCGCTATTCTAATTGCAAAATTTGGGGAGCCCATGAAAGAAAAAATGGATAAGCACTTCAACCTGCTCGCCCTACTTTTTGCCGCTTTATTAATTGGCGGCTTTGTCCTGCTCAAAAGCTTGACCGCTCACTAAAATACTGTCTCTGAGCCAGAAAAAAGGCTTGGTTCAAAGCCCGGTATTTTTGGAGTAATAACAAGCACGGCATAGAGAAACATACCGTTCATTCCCGCCAATTTCGATTTGATCCCCTGCCATTTCCATCTTTCCGGAAATATCAATTCGGGCATTCATAGTCGCTTTTTTACCGCAGTGGCAAATCGTCTTAATCTCTTTGATTTCATCTGCCCAAGACATTAAATATTGGCTTCCCTCAAAAGGCTCGGCCAGAAAATCTGTTCGGATTCCAAAAGCCAGAACTGGAATACCTTCCTTATCTACCACTTCTGCGAGCTGTCCCACTTGTTCTTTGCTCAGAAATTGTGCTTCATCCACCAGGACGCAGGATAGTGAATCCTCTTGCTTTTTTTTTCTTACTACATCCAGCAGATTATCCCCTTTACGAAAAGGAGTGGCTTCCTGCTGAATTCCAATCCTTGAACGGATCACTCCCACTCCATGTCGGTCATCTAGGAAAGCGGTCAGCAAAAAAGTTTTCATTCCCCGCTCCCCGTAATTATGATGGGCTTGTAATAAAGCAGTCGATTTTCCTGCATTCATCGAGGAGTAATGAAAATACAACTTGGCCATGTCTCTAGAGGGACAAAACTTTTAATCTCTGGCAAGCATCATCATCCCTGTTCCAAATCTAAGCGTTCCATATATTCCGAAACATTACAGGTCAGCATTCTTGTCTTGCTGGGTGAAACCTCCAAGACCTTGGTCACCACTTCATCCAAAAAAGACCGGTCATGGCTGACAATAATCGCGGTTCCATCAAATAAATTCAGGGCTTCCTGAAGGACTTCCTTACTTCGAATATCCAAGTGATTGGTCGGCTCGTCCATGATCAGAAAGTTGCATGGCTTCATCAACAATTTTGCCAGGGCTACCCGGTTTCGTTCTCCACCGGAAAGAACCGAGGTCTTCTTAAAAACATCATTACCACTGAACAATAAAGCACCCAGGGCCGCTCTCGGATTTGCGTCCGGATTATCGTGCAAGGAGGATTCTACCTCCTCAAGAACTTCATGAGTGGGATTTAATTCTTCCGCTTGATGCTGGGCAAAATATCCGATGACTGTATTTACTCCAATATCCCGCTTTCCTGCCTGATAGGGTTCGACTCCCGCCAGAATCCGTACCAAGGTTGATTTCCCCGCACCATTGACCCCGACCACCGCAATTCGATCCCCTTTTTCGATGCGCAAATCCAAACCATCAAAAACCTCTAAGTCATCATAAGACTTCTTGAGCCCCTCCAGTTCTACCACTTTATGACTCGCGGGCGGGGAAGATGGAAAACGGAAATAGATCTTTTTTTCTTCGGCCTCGGGCTTGATGATTTCCATCTTCTCCAAAGCTTTAATTCGACTTTGGACCATGGCTGCTTTCTTCACATTGGAGCGGAAACGGTTGATGAATTCCTTCTCCTTCTGAATCTCTTTCTTTTGATTCACCGAAGCCTTCCTTTGCCTTTCCATTCTGGCCGCACTTTCTTGAATGTAGAAGGAATAATTACCCTTATAATGATTAAGCTTTCCCATTTTCAGCTCGATCGTACGCTCCGTAACTGATTCCAGAAAAGCCCGGTCGTGCGAGATTACCAAAATCGATCCCTGATAATTCTTGAGGTAATGCTCCAACCAATTTTGAGAAACGACATCCAGGTGATTGGTGGGCTCGTCCAGGATTAAAAGGGAAGGGGCTTGAAGAAGAAGTTTTCCCAGTGCAATCCGCATTTGCCACCCCCCCGAGAATTCTTCCAATTGACGATCCATGTCCTGGATGGAAAAACCCATACCCATCATGATCTTTTCAATTCGGGCATTCATCTTCTCGGGCTCAAAGGATGCAAGCTGCTCTTCCCATGCCCCCATTTGATCAATGAGATCGTAAAATTCTTCGGTATCAGGCTCCATCTCTCCAAGCTCCGTCTCGGCTTGGTCCAGCTTTTCCTTGAGTCCAACCGCACCGGCAAATGCAGTCACTGCTTCTTCTCGGAGGGAATGACCACCCACCGAGATTCCATCTTGGGGCAAGTATCCTATGGTTGCATAGTCAGGCTTTTGCACTTCCCCTTCATCGGGTTCCACCTCCCCCATCAACATACGTAAAAAGGTAGTCTTTCCGGATCCATTAGAACCAACCAATGCAATCCGGTCTCGGGTTCCTATGGTTTCCGAAATCTCTTGAAATACTTTCTTGTGCCCAAAGGCTAAATTCACTTCTTTAATGAAAATCATGCGGCATCTTTTATACAATTCTTTGCAACTCTCGGCAATGAGATTACCGATTCCAGTTTGAACTCCTTCGTTTCCATCCAGTCTTCAGGTGTAAGCCCGTCCATGGCAAAAATCATTTTTCTTGGTTTATTTTTCTTGGCCAGTTGTGGAATTCCTGACCTTCAGGATTCACAAATTATGGAAGAAGCAAAGGCACAAGCGGTTTCTTTGGATTCCCTTGAGCGAAAGCTGATGTATGGAATGATCCAGCTTTATGTGGACGGAAAAGAAGAGCCATTCAGCGGGTGGGTAAAGCAAACCGATTCGAAAGATTCAATTACCTCGCTGGGTTATTTAAAAAAAGGGCAAAAAGAAGGAATTTGGCTCGAATGGTACCCGAATGGAAGCATTCGTTCCAAGATCGGTTGGCACCAAGACCGCTATGAAGGAGAATTTAAAGGCTGGCATCCAAATGGAAGGATCAAAGTAATCGGACAAACCTCGGATGGCGAAGTCGACGGCCAATGGAAAAGTTTTTACACCTCCGGACTTCCGGCTTGTGAATCGATTAGTGAGACTGGCTTGGCTGTTTCCGCCAAAGTATGGACCCCCAGCGGAGAGCCCTGTCCTCACACCAATCTCCAAAATGGAAACGGTATCCTTTATCAATACCAAGAAGATAGCTCTATCCTAAAAATTGAGGAATTTATCCAGGGAGTGGGCAAAAAATTAGAACCCTAGGGCAGGCAGTTCTCGGGTTACTTCCTTTCCCATTTCAAACAAAACCGGAGGAAGTGCTTTTCCCTCTTTGCTGTAGAAATTCCATTCCCCATCCTGCACGCCATTCACATAGCTTCCCTTAACCCTTTGGGTTCCATCAGGGCGCCATTCCTGGTATAAACCATGCCATCGATCCTCCACCATTTTTCCCTCCTTAGCCAACTGCCCATCTTCGTACCAAGTTTTAAAGGATCCGTTTTTCTTACCATTAACGAGGTGAAATTCTTCTTTTGGAGAACTGTTTTCATACCTTTCAATTATGTGCCCATCCTTGATCCCGGATTGGGGTGCTTTTTCAAAGGTAGGCTTTTCAGCAATTTCTCCATCGCTTTCACCCCCATCTGGTGCACAGGAAGAAAGGAACACAAACAAACCCACTATAATTATGAATTTCCAAGCCACGGATCACTAACTAATAAAACTTCGGACAGGAAGCAAGTGGTGGAAACCGATAATCAAGATTTTAATTAATCAGCTTGATATAGAATTGAAACATTTACCCATCATCAAGCATGATTTGTTGAGTGAAAGTAATAAGATTAGGATGTTGGTTTGATCTCATCTTTAGTATCCGAGTTTCCACAATTGGGACAGGCAGAACAAGGAGATGAGTTCATAGAATCCTCACCTGCTTGAATTTCCATGGTGTCGCAGGAGGTAAGTAAAAAGAGCAATATGGTTGGAATAAAAAATTTCATGATATCTACCATAACAAACAATTCATTTCTAGACAAACGAAAGAACTGAAACCTACGATTACAGACTCTTAACTTGGATCTGTTCTTTACTATACTCCATAAGCTTGACCCCTTAAAGAAAATCATTGTGTTTGATTTCATGAAAAGCACACATTCTGAAAAATATTTCAACCAAGCTTTGTTGGAATTCAATCATTCACCCAACCAAGATCTTTTGGATGGGCTGGTAAAAGATTTTGGATCAAAGGATGCGGCTCAGGAGGAATACCTGCAAATTAGAACCAAAGAGATCCAAGAGGACGAACAGAGAAAAGAGAGAGAGCGAAAAGCCATCGAGGAAAATGATTGGATTGTAATCTAAAAGCTCTAATGCAGAAACTTTGAAGTTTGTTACTATATATTAATAAAGAATACCTTCCCTCCATCAGAGAATTAAAAGGGATTGGAAAAAAAATCCTAACTTAGGTGATCTAAAATGCTACCAGTAACGAAGTATTGGGTATGCTTAACAATACACAATGTTTTCGGATTATAGGTTTTATGGTCGCAGTTATAATGACTTTTGCCACCACAAGCCTTACCATCATCAATTCAGTCAACTAATCTGTCTCTTTGCCAGTTCCCACTCTTTCGCGTCACGGTAGGTGTTGTAGCATGCTTCCACGACCAAGGGGTGCCAGCGGTCATTCCCGTCAATCGCCTCCAATTCGAGGATGGATTCGTTAAACATATCCAACTCGCTGTATCGGTTCGAGCGCAAGATGTGGGTGCGGAGGTTCATGTGGGGTTAACGAGCAGGGGCAAGACAGAGGCGGAAGCCAAGACTTCCTGCTCGTGCTCCTGTATTATCTTGATTTCGATTAGAAGAACTTGTCACCAAACCGGGACTAAAAAAACTACCCCCCCTACGAACGCGCAAGCGTCCAATTTTATTTATAAATGGATCGATGGCTGTTGCATTTGAATATGGGTGATACCAATCCAATGTAAATTCACACACATTTCCGTTCATGTCGAAAAACCCCCATGGATTCGGGCGGAAAGAACCAACTTCGTTATTACTCAAATTACTTTCCCTAGAATTCGCTAAACTTGCATTAAAAGAATTTCCCCATGGCCAATTTGTAACAGTACCTGCACGACATGCATATTCCCATTGTGCCTCGGTAGGTAGAGTAAACTCGAGTTCTCGACTTATTCGTTCCTTTTTTGTTAATGCCTTACAAAATGCAACAGCATCATTCCAACTAATGTTAATTACTGGAATCTTGTCCCCTTTAAATTGACTAGGGTTATTGCCGGTCACTTTTTCGTACTCTTCCTGAGTAACTTCATATTTCCCAAGATAGAACCCTTTGGTTAAAATTACTGGGTGGGCAGGATTATCATCGCCGTCTGGACCCATAATAAAACTTCCCGGTGGACACCAAATTAGTTCCATATCGAGGGCGGACTTTACGATGTAATTTGGTTTCGGTGCAAAACCTTCAACCGTATTCGCCAAGCGGGTCAGGTCATACTCCGATGCCGATTCCTGAGAATCGGCAACCGCCTTGGCTAAATCCACTTTTTCAGATTCCGGCAAGGCATCTACTTCACTCGCTCCATCCTGTGACCCCGCAACCTTTTGAGCGGTCTCCACACTCTTGGCTTTTTGATTCGTGTCCAAGAATCCAACCCTTCCTTCCAGTACTGCAAGTTCCGTAGAATCGGAATCTGCGGACAGTCCAAACTGAGTACCGCGAATCCCCGCAACTCCAACTGGAGATTCAATCATGAAAGAAGATTCCCGATTTAATTTTTTAACATCTACCACCAGGTCACCCGTTTCCAATTTGAAGGCTACCCGACTGGGACTGGTCTCCTCCTTCAAGTCGGTCACCTTTTTTGCCGATGCCCGAAAATCCTTCTGCCAAAACGCACTCAAAACGAGTTTTGAATTGGGTCCGACCTTGGCAAGCGATCCCGTAGTAAGCAATAGATCCGCTTCTGAATTTGCCCCCGTTATAATCGTCGATCCATGTGGCAAAGGTTCTCCAACTATTGCCGCGCGGGTGACTGGTTTCACCTCCTGTGAACCGCTGTAGCGGGGAGCAGGAATCACAGTTACCTTACCGGTTGCGGAGGCGATAAGGATCGCACCCTTGCCCCGATCCTCAAAGGGTTCGGGAGTTTGAAACAAGGCTCGTGCCGCGGCTTCTTGTGCATACTCCTGATCCGCCTGTGAGAAGCGGGTGATCGGCAGGGTAAACTCCCGCCCCTGTGCAGTCTTAATCCTTACATTGCTCCCGATCTGCTCGACAAAGCGCGCCTCCATGGTACGCCCGTCCGAACTGGTCCAGGTGCGGATCGGTTCTTCGGCAGTTAGGAGGTTCTGCAGGAGAAGGAAAAGGGAGAATAGACTGAGGCGAAGAAATGGGTTCATGCGGGACTACTCCTTCTCGTCATGGATGTGCTTCAAAGAAGGAATCGCTCGCTTTTTGCATTACTGGCTTTTTTGAAAGCCAACACGAAAGCCAAGCGTTTCGAAGCGGGTGCTGGGAGTGCTGTGGCGGCGATCAGCCGAACGCAGGCCAATCCCGCCGTAGTTCCAGGAACCACCTCGAGCGACCCGATCCGAGCCCGATGCCGCTCCGGTAGGATCGACCACCGGATTGCCGGTGGGATAGGCTGCCTGGTACCAGTCCACGGTCCACTCCCGCACATTTCCGTGCATGTCAAAAAAGCCCCACGGGTTAGCCACATATTGCCCTACATCGCAAGTTTGACCAATAATATTGTTATGATTCGCGTTCGAACTGGAAATTGCCGCACCCCAAGAGTATGCGGTGGTCGTCCCTGCCCGGCAGGCATATTCCCATTGCGACTCGGTGGGAAGCACATAGGCCCAGCCCGCAGGCAATCGGCCCGCTGACTGCTCCTGCGTGGTTAACTGGGTACAAAAAGCAACCGCCTCCGTCCAAGTTACTTTCTCGACCGGTCGGTTGCCATTGCCCGTCAAATTAAACTGACTTGGGTTTGTGCCGATCACCGCCTTGTACTCTGCCTGGGTCACCTCGTATTTACCGAGGTAAAAACCTTTGGTGAGCGACACATTATGCTCATCCTCACGATCCGCTTGCCTGCCCGCTTCCGTAGTTGGACTACCCATGGTAAAGGTACCGGGCGGACACCAAATCATATCCATCGCCACGGTTGCATTCAGATCCACGGTGCGGTTGCCCGTCACCGTGACGGTGCGGGTGGCGGTGGCAGGATTGCCTGCGGCATCCTGCACGGAGTAGGTGAGCAAATAGGTACCCGTGCTGTTCATGTCCACCGTTCCCGTAACCACGATCTGATCGGTGATATTTCCGTCCCGCGCATCGTGCCCCGCGGCGCCTGGCTCCGCCCAGGCTTGCCCGGCCTCACGCGTGACCCCGGCTCCCCCGAACAGTTCCAGTTCGGGATTCGCCCCATCTGGCTTGACTGCTTGGAAACCAACACGGAAGCCGATGTTGTTGATACGGGTGCTGGGGGTGCTGTTGCCGCGCCTGGCAGAGCGCAGGGCCGCCCCGTCGAGGCCCCAGGAACCACCCCGCCGGACCCGAAGCGAGCCCGATGCCGGACCCTCAGGATCGGTTTGGGCACCAGTAAGATAGTTCGCCTTCCAGTCGTGGACCCATTCCCACACATTTCCGTGCATGTCAAAAAAGCCCCATGGGTTGGCGGAAAACTGGCCGATATTCACGGTTTGCTTGGAATCATTGCCGTCATTAGCACCGCCATCCCAGTTGTAATTGGCTCGGGAAGAGTTTATATCATTGCCCCACGAGTACGCCGTGGTCGTGCCTGCTCGGCAGGCATACTCCCACTCCGCCTCGGTGGGTAAGACGTATTTCCAGCCGTTGGGCAATCGGCCCGCGGACTGTTCTATCGAATTTAAACGGGTCAGAAAGATTTGGGCATCCTCCCACGAGGCTTTTTCCACCGGGCGGTTACTCCCTTTAAAGTTGCTTGGATCGGCGTTCAATCCTGCGGAGTTTCCATTCATCACCGTTTGGTACTGAGCCTGGGTCACCTCATACTTACCGAGGTAAAATCCATTAGTCAGGGTGACCTGATGCTGAGTCTCATCCGTTCCCCGACCACTTTCCGAGGTCGGACTGCCCATGGTAAAAGTGCCCGGCGGGCAGAAAATCATTTCCATACTGATCGAGGCCACGGTGTGGGCACTCGGGGTGCCGTCGACCTGCAATAAAGTAGGAGCAGAGGTGACCGAACCAAAGTCATTACTCACAACCAAGGTGTAATTCCCGTCGTGGAGGGTGCCATTCACCTCGGAGATGCTAAATGACTTACCCGTTGCTCCCGCAATCGGCTGGCCGTTGCGTTGCCATTGGTAGGTAAGAAACTTTCCTTCGGCTTGGGAGTTAAGTGTGATGGCTTGCCCATTAAAAATTAAGCCGGGTGCCTGAGGAGCAAGGGTAATCTCGGGCTTCAAATATTTAAGGATTTGCTCGTTCAACTGAGCGGTGGTGATCGAAGAAGGCTGAATCATCTGCGGAGAAATTGAAGAGGGTTGGATCGTCTGCGGGGCAACAGTACGGTTTAAATCTGCCAGTACATCAGCGGGTAGCATGTCTCGAGTGATTGGTCCAATCGGTGCGGCACTTTGATTCGAGTCCATTTTGGACAGCACTTCGGGGCTGAGCATGTCGGAAGTAATGGCACCCGAAAGTTTTTCCGCTACTTTTGCCACCTCTGCTACCTTCGCCACTTCCGCGACCAAGGCGCGGGGAGTCGCGGTGATCAATTGCTCGGGACCGAGCGAGCGGGGACCGTCCCCCGTATCGAAACTGACGGACAGATACAACTCCTCATGCTGAAAAAATAATTCGGGAGGCAAGGGTTTCATGCCCTGTCCACCCAGCATCACCGAGTAGCGACCATTGAACACGAATACACGGATGGATTCATTCGCATCCACCCCGTTTCGCCAATGCATGGTGCCGTTGGCATCCTTCAAGGAAAAGGAGAACTGAGCGGAGCCGTGGTAATTGATTCCATCAATTGAAACCTTCCCGTAATACGGCACGGGGGGTGCCGCCCATAGGGCAAGCAAGGGGAGCAGGAATAATCCAAGGGCGAATCTCACGCTTGATAACCAATCATTGGCAATCGGTGGGGTCAAACTGAATTACACCATCCGTGTGTTTTGGAGTTGTATTGTGCTTTTCGGTGGAAGGGGGTGAAGCGGATGAACAGATTATTGAGATCGAGATAAATCTTCAGTTTGTTTTGCAAAATCCCATTGTGAAAATTTTTTTGTGAGCAGTAATCGATAATAGGATCGAGCGGATAAAATAATGGTGACCCCCTCCCCCCTTTAAATGTAGCCAGAATGTAGCCACTTTTTTTGCTTTTTTGTTCCTTTTGTTTCACCTCGATGCATAATGTAATTATTAGCATTGAAAGGTCTGAGATTTCTAACAATCGAACTAAACCCCTGTTTTATCAAGGCTTATCACTCATTTGCATCTCAATGCAAAAGAGTGCCCAAGGGGGGACTTGAACCCCCACGACCTTGCGGTCAACGGATTTTAAGTCCGCTGCGTCTACCAATTCCGCCACTCGGGCATAACAAAAAATAGTAATAACAAAGTTTTGATTGGAATCGAGCTAAATTGTGAATCCAAAAATTTACTTTTTTTCTCTCCATCTCTTCCTTTCCTTGAAAGCTATTTATTAGATTAATTAATTATTTTAATGAAAAACTTGCATCCAATGTGCATTTGTGCTGATACTTAAGCCTAGCCCCCATTTGCCCATGAATGATAAAGTATTAATTGTCGATGATGAAGAGTCGATCCTTAAAGGAATTGATCTAAACTTAGGACGAAAATTTAACTTAACCACCGCGAATAGCCCCGAAGATGCCTTTCGTGAAGTCGAAGAAAATGGCCCCTTTGCGGTGGTCGTATCCGATATGCGAATGCCTGGTATGGACGGAGCTTCAATGATGCGGCAAATAAAGGAAAAACATCCTTCCACCCTCTGCATTCTTCTCACGGGTCATGCGGATTTTGAATTTGGTGGACCCCAAGCGTTACAATCGGGTCAACTCTTTAAGATTCTGAACAAGCCTTGTTCCCCCGATGCCCTAAAGACCTGCATACAAGGCGCTTTAAATGCCGGTAGCAGAACCGAGAAAGAGGAAGAAGAAATACCTGACTTCGTACTTTAAGCCTTCAATTTCCTCAGCGAAAAATAGCTTAGGAATATACCCAGTAGAAACATCCCCCCGGCGGTTCCTCCAATCAAGGTTTGAAAACCGTATTTGTCTGCCATCAAAGCTAGGGCGATCATCGGCATCAGCATCATGACCAAAGCGGGTACAAGGGCGAAGCCGTATTTCACCCTGCCTACCTTCAAAAATACCACAAAGGTAAGCAAAGCCAAAGCAGCAAGCAACTGATTGGTTGCTCCAAATAAAGGCCAAATTGCTTTCCATGCCGGTTGCATATTTCCATCCGCACCTGGAAATTCTTGAAAGACCAAAATGGCAGGTATGGCCAAAGCCATAAGGGTACCGGCAAATCGACTCATTTGATTTCTCCAAGCCAGTAATTCCTCGATTAAAAAACGGGTCAATCGGGTACAAGTGTCTAAAGTGGTCAGTAAAAAGGTACTGACCGCGAGCAGTGCAAATTCCGCTCCCAATTGGATCGGGATGCCCACTGCGGAGAAGAATTTCGCCGCCCCAGCAGCAAAGATTCCAACTGGAGTTCCCCCCGCTTCCCGCTCACTCATAGTTAGGACCGCCACGCAACCCATGGCAAATACCGCCAGGACTCCCTCGACCAGCATCCCACCGTAACTGATCCTGCGCACATCACTTTCCTTGATGATTTGCTTCGATGTGGTTCCACTGGAAACAATACTATGGAACCCACTGCAGGCTCCGCAGGCAACGGTGATGAAAAGAAAGGGCACTAACATACCGAGCTTTTCCGACTCCCAACTCATAAATACCGGCAATTGAATCCTTTCCCCCGAAAACATCATGCCCACAACGCCAAGAAGTAAGATGGCATATAAAAAGCCAGCACTTAGAAAATCACGGGGTTGGAGAAGTAAGCCAACAGGGAGAACTGCGGCGACGAAACAATACATCAGGGTGAACCAGATCCAAATTGATTTATCCAGTTCAACCATGGGGAAATAATGCCCCACTGCAAGTCCGGCAAAAGTTAGGGGGAAAAATAGAAGGGCAAGCTGTCCGAGGGAGAACCTTTTACTCCGCATCAAAATCCCAAAAATAATGGCCACCCCAATAAACCAACCCGACGCGGTGGCCACCGCTGGTTGCTTGTTAAAAGTATTGGCCGTCAGGTCAAGAAAGACCACGATCACATAGACCAAGGCAAGGATTACAAAAAGCATAAATATCTTCCCTACCCCCTCGCCTACCAAGCCCCGCATGGTATCTGCAATCGAACGTCCACCATTACGCACCGACATCAGAGTACTCCCAAAATCATGCACCCCACCGACTAAAATTGCCCCAATTAAAATCCACACCCAAGTGGGTCCCCAGCCAAAATACATCGCCGCTAAAATAGGCCCAACAATTGGCCCGGCACCTGCAATCGAGGAGAAGTGGTGACCAAATAAGACCGAGGCCCGCGTCGGGGCATAATCGACCCCATCTTCCTTTTCCACCGCCGGAGTCTTGGTACCATCATCGAGTTGGCACCGGCGGGATAAAAAGGATCCATATAGTAGGTAGGCAAGGAAACAGATCAAGCAACTGGAAAGGAGAATCGTGGGGAGCATGCTCTTACTATTTAAAACTATTCCTTTTCTGGCAAGGCTTCATCTTCAAGAATAAGGCTCCTTTTTTAAATTTATCAGCTTCGATAGTTGGTACTTTTTCCATGAACAGGCTCACGATTCTATTCGCCAACATTGGTTTTACCTGTTCAGAATTAAACTTTGCACTGCTTCCCTTTTGCTAAAATTCATTTTACAGAATAAATTATCATGAAAATTCAAGTATTCTCCTGCCTAACCTTCTTTATCCCTTGCCTTCTTCCCCTCTTTTGCGAAAAGGGAGCCCAGGACAACTGGTACCTGGATCGTGAAGTTAAACTGCCGGAAATGCCGGGATTCAGGAAGCCATTCAGCGTCGAGATCGACGCGTCTGGCAAGTCTTATGTGGTCGATACGGATAATGATAGCATAACTATATGGGATCAAAATGGCACCTTTCTGCGCAGAATCGGTTCCAATGGTGGAGCAAACGGGCAGATGAGTGATCCCGTTGACATTGCCGTAACCACTCATGAAATTTATGTCATTGAACGGGGTAACCATAGAGTTCAAGTTTTTGACCTTAATGGAAATTATTTACGGAAGTGGGGAAGTCACGGTTCTTCAGATGGTCAACTTCGTAGTCCCCGCTCCATTGCCTTGGATTTAAATGGTTCCTCTGTGACAAGTGTTTTTGTTGCCGACTGGGATAATCACGAGGTTCAAGTATTTGATGCAAATGGTACCTTTCAGAGATCCATTGGCGGCCAAGGAAATGGAGATGAACAATTTCAATACGCATCCGGAGTTGCGATTGGCCCCGATGGATTGCTCTACGCATCCTCTCGAAATACGAACAAAATTAAAGTTTTCGAAACCAATGGTACTTATGTCCGCTCCTTTGCAACTGCGGCTCATCCAACTGATATCGATTTCCATGGGGACAAGCTCGCCATTGGCAACGGTGCCTACCATAAAATTAAAATCTTCGACAAAAATGGTACTGAACTTAATTCCATTGGTTCCGGTTCCAGTTCCAGTGCATCCGGGGAGTTCAATCGTCCTTACGGACTATCTTACGCACCCAATGGTGAGCTGCATGTTGCAGACAGTGAAAACCATAGAATTCAAGTATTTGACGCCAACGCCAACTACCTTAGAAGCTATGGGGTTTATGGACAATCTGGGGTTGATCCCTTTGGCTTACATATCACCCCGGAAAATACTTTTTTAGTTACGGACGTATCCAGGCATCGTGTATTTGAGATCGATGAAAATGGCACCTTTGTTCGTTTAATTGCCGTCCAGGGCTCTGGTGATGGACAAGTTAACAATCCAAGATCCGTTTTTCTTGGCCCCGATAACCGAATTTATGTGGCGGATACCAGTAGACACCGAATTCAGATTTTTGACCGAAACGGTACCTTCATTCGCAAATTTGGGGTCAATGGAACCAGTGATGGCGAGTTCAGAGATCCTTACGCCGTTATAGTTTCTGCTACCAATGAAATCTATGTCGCTGATAATTCAAACCACAGGATTCAAGTATTTGACTCAAATGGTAGTTTTTTACGAAAATTTGGGAGTCATGGAAGCCTGGAGGGGCAAATGAATAATGTATATGATATTGCTTTTTCGGATCAAGGAAATCTTATGGTCGCCGATTGGCATAATCGAAGAATTATTCATTTTACTCCTTCGGGCCAATTCATTCGTCACTACACCACCCATGATCACCCCAAGCTAATCCACAACTTACCCCATGGGCTGACCGCGGTTTCCCGAGATAATAAAATGGATATTTATGACGCGAATGGAAAACGGTTAAGGAGATGGAATAAAGTAGGAAATACTAGCTCAGCCTTTAATACTTATTCGGATGGTACCATTGCCTGGTTGGATTATAACTACGACAAAATACTCTTTTATCGCCCCACTTACCGAACCGTTCGGCGACCCATATCCAAAGAAATCCCGCTCCCTGAAGTACTGAATGTCGTTCAGCAGGAAAGTACCAATCATTTGCAAGTAACCTACCGGATTAACGACGCCGACAGTTCCAAAGTTGAAGCCAAAATGATTGCCTTTATCGATGGTGGAAACGATTTATCCAAGGTCATCATACCCTCCACCTTCGTGGGATCCATTGCTGGAAAATTGGATCAAAATGTAAGTGCCAATCAAAACCACACCATTACCTGGAATGTCGGTGCAGATTGGAATGTTGGCTTTGGAGAACTCGAGGTTGCGATCATGGCCAAGGATGACCGGGATTTGTTAAACCTTCACTTCCTCACCCTGCCCGTTACCGATAGCAATGCAAGTACTCTTCAAATCAATCGCTCCCCGGTGACCGATTCCGATTTACTCGATCTCTGGTATTGGTTGCTCGCATCGGGTGATAGTGGGATCAACCGTGAAGGTTCCAGCATCAAGCCAATCATTACCGGTTCTGCCCCCAATTTTTTACCCAATCAAGTCAGCGATATGATTGTCTGGTTGGATGCAAACAATGTGGATGGGGATGACCAGAATAATAACGATCCTTTCGGCAATTCCATTGAATCATGGGCGAATCTCGTGGACCCCGATCATAATTTTACCCAATCCAATGTTTCCAAAAGGCCCACCCTGACAAATGGTATACTCAATGGAAAACCGGGAGTTTTCTTCGATAATGATAATGATGGTATGTCATCGGGTTTGCAGATTAATTCCGCTCCCTACTCGGTGGTTGTACTTTTCAATTGCTTGGATCAGGCATCACAAAGCCGACGGGCGGTACAGGGAAGTCAAAATTGGCTCATTGGTCCGCATGGTGGAAGGGTTGGGTTTCACACCAGCAATGGTTGGGTATCCAACCAGGAATACTTGATTAAGGACAAATTCTATCTCTGTACGGCATTAGTGGATTCGTCATCCAGTGCCTTGATCGTGAACGGAATAGATCGCACTCAAAACAGCAACTCTCGCTACCATCCCGGCGGTCTTCATCTTGCAGCAAGTGGTGGGCATTCAAGCGAAGACCTGAATGGTTACATTTGTGAATTACTCGTTTACAATCGAAAATTGAATGACACGGAAATCTCTCAGATTGACACCTACTTTACTTACAAGTGGAACATGGTCGGATCCTACGTGGATGGATCAACCACCACCGCTTCCGGCAGGCGCTATCTGTTCGACAAGATGAATCTGCGCGAGGCCAGCGAAGATGAAGTAACCCGGGCCAAAAACGGTGCCATTTCCGGCACGATTAATCAATTTACTCCTTCCCTTCAAATCGGACCGGGAGACCGGCCAAATAAGGTAAATGAATATGGTTTTGATACCGGTGGTTCTGGTTCCTGGGTGACTCCGAAGTAATTGTTTATATCCCAAGATTATCAACTGCACCGAAAACCAAATCTTCTGACTGAAGACCCATGCATTCATTCTTGAAAAATAGGATTCTTCCGATGCATTCCAAGGTTTCGCCTGTTCTGTTCTGGGTGGGAACATTTATTCCCTGCCTACTTTTCGGACAATTTACCTTGGAGCAAAAATCGGAACCGCCCGGATTATTTTCCACCTCCTACCAGACCTACGATCATAATACCAGCCTCATCACCCGTTCCATCTCCTTCAACTCGGGAGATTTCTACTTTACTCATTGGACCATCAATGGGGTTCGAAAAAGTGATTCGAACGGATTAGCCCTTCACTCCTTCCCTTTCCATATCCTTTCCAACACCGTTGCCATTGCCCATTACCTTGACAAGTCAATGGATAGCGATGCCGATGGTATCCCGGACTGGATTGAAATTAAAAACACCGGCAACTTGAATGTATTCGCTGACTCCGATTCGGACGGGGATGGAATTCCGCTTAGTTACGAAGCACGCCTTGGACTAAATCCATCCATTGATGAGAATATTACTGAGGGTGGGATCTCCATTCGTCGCTCTTCCATGGTCGCGGTCAATTTCGGCGGAGCGAAAAAACTTACACTCAAAAGTAATCCGATTGGTCTGGTTAGTTCCCAAGTCACCCTGTTGGAAAATAATTCGACCTATCAATCCACTACCCTGTCTGGGAAGAGTCATGGCTATTATTTCTCTCACTGGGAAGTCAATGGAGTTCGCCAGTCCGATGTTAAGGGAGTCGGACTTGCTCGGGTTTCCCAGACCATGTCCGAGGACAAACAAATTGTTGCCAAGTACTACGCAGAAGATCTGGATAGCGACCAAGATGGGATTCCGGATTGGTATGAGTTGCATTATTTAGGCAACTTAAACCTAAGCGAATCCTCTGATCCCGACGGGGATGGATTTTCCCTGGCCGAGGAGAGAAAACTTGGTCTTAGTTCCGTAATCGATGACAACATTACCGAAGGTGGTATATCCCTTCGCCGTTCCCGAATCACCGTGATTAACCTTGGGGGAGCCAGTAAGCTCACCATTCAAAGTGATCCCCCTGGTCTGGTCGCCTCCAGTTTATCCTACCCCGAGATCAATTCCACCTACTCATCCCCTTCCCTTTACGGCCTGCAGAACGGATTCTATTTTTCTCATTGGGAAGTCAATGGAGTGCGCCAGTCCGATTCATTGGGTATCGGGCTCAGTAAAGTCACCAAAGTATTGGACGGAAACAAAGAATTTATGGCCAAATTTTACTCCGAGAGCGAGGATTCGGATGGGGACGGAATTCCCGATTGGTACGAACGGCGTGAATTCGGTAATTTGGACCAAAATGGATCCTCTGATCCCGATGGGGACGGCTTCAGTGTTGCCGAAGAGCGAAAATTGGGTCTCAGTTCCGTCATTTTTGACACCATCAAGGAAGGCAGTATTTCCATGCGCCGCTCGCGTACCAGTTCCTATGTACGCGACCCCAATGACTCCACCGATACCGATGGGGATGGGTTAACCGACTCCCAGGAAATCCAGCTCGGTACCAATCCTCAAAATTCCGATTCCGATGGAGACGGATTCTCGGATCATGCGGAAACCCTGGACGGCACCAACCCCCTGCTCGCCTCTTCCTTCCGCAATGTCGCGCCCAATCGGATTTTTTCACCCTCCCCACTTACTATTTCCGAAAACCAGCCCGTCGGTTCCCTCGTAGGTAATATCCTCGGTGCCGATCCTAATGACTCAAGCTTCAGTGGTGCTTACTCCTATTCCCTGGTCGACGGCAATGGCTCCACCGACAACGCCCGTTTTCAATTGGATTTCAATGGTACCCTAACAACCGCCGAAATCTTTGACTACGAATCCCTGCTCGAGACCGATGACATCAACCTCTCCATCCGGATAAGAATTTCTGACTCCGACAATTTATTTTTTGAGGATTCCCTCCCCGTTCTTGTTACCAATGTGTTGGAAGATCTGGATCAGGATGGACTTGAGGATCATCTTGATCCCGACCAAGATGGTGACGGTTTCTCCAACCAGTTCGAGTCTGATCAAGGTACCGATCCGCGTAATCCCAGCTCGATCCCGAATCGCCCCCCATCTTCTCTCACTTTATTCCCGTATCCATTTCTGGAAAACCTACCTCCGGGAAGCGTGATTGCCGACTTCAATGCCACCGATCCAGACGCCAATACTACCCTCACTTTATCTTTGGTCGACGGGAACGGATCCAAAGATAATGCCCTCTTTGGCATGGATGCCAACGGTTCTCTGCTTACCCAATTCACCTTTGATTTCGAAACCAATTCCACCCATTATTCAGTAAGGGTACAGGTACGGGACGAATCGAATGCCAGCCTTGAAAGAAGCTTCCTTATTTCCCTACTCAATCAAGTAGAAGATCTGGACGGGGATGGGATCGAAGACTATTTTGATGCCGATGATGATGGGGATGGTTTTTCTGACCTTTTTGAGTCTGAATGGGGCACGGATCCCCTTAATCCAACATCCATCCCCAACCAAGCTCCCAGTTCGCTTTCCTTCTCCACCCGTTACTTTCCGGAAAACCTGCCCATTGGAAGCATAATCGGGAAATTCACTGCCTCCGATCGCGATGCCAATGCCACCCTCACTCTATCCTTGGTCGACGGGAACGGATCCAAAGATAATGCCCTCTTCAGTATCGATGCCAATGGTTCCCTGGTTACCCGTTTCCCTTTTGATTTTGAAACCAACGCCTCCAATTATTTCATCCGGGTACAGGTTCGGGACGAATGGAATGCCAGCTTGGAAGAAAACTTTCACCTTCTACTAGAAGATCTCGATGAAAACGCCCCCGTCCTCACCCTGCTTGGCCCAGCGGAAATCACCCTAACCACCGGCACCGCGTTTCGGGACCCCGGAGCTACCTGGATGGATGACCGCGAAGGAAATGGTACTACCTATGCCGACCGTTCTGATTTTAATATCTCCAAGGCAGGAACTTATACCCTAATTTATGGCTTCTCTGATCGGGCTGGTAACCCCGCCAAGGACCTCAACCGTACCCTGATCGTTCGCGACCCTGCCCTTCCCCTTGTCCGTACCCTTACTGCTCAACTGGATGGTAATGAATCCCTCTCGATGCATGCCGAACTGCTCGATTCCGGAGGACTGGAAATTGCGGAGATCGGGGTCGAAATCGGCACCCGCCCATCGCTGTCCGATGGAAGGCTTCATCCCCTCCGACCCGAGGCTGAAACCGGATTTTATTCCACCATCGTTCCAAACCTCCCCACCGGAGTGGAATTATTTTACCGGGCTTATGCGATCAATCGAATGGGGATTGCTCATGGCTCGGTCCATAAAATCCGACTCCCCGAGGAGGTGAACCCCAATATTTGGTGGACTCAGGCATTAGTTCATGATGGTGGCTGGCGTACCCTCGACTGGTTTGGCACCTTCCTGCTTAGCGACGAAGATTATTGGGTCTATCATGCCCAACTGGGCTGGGTCTATCTGGTCTCCGATGACTTGGGTGGAATCTGGATGTGGAAACAAGGCCTTGGCTGGCTCTGGACCTCCCGTGCATCCGCTCCCTTTTACTGGATGAATTCCACCAGCAACTGGCTCTACCCCCTTCATTTGGAACGGGATCGGAATATCTTCTGGGATTACGCTCGGGAACAAGCCCTTCGCTTACCCTAATTCCCACCTTCGCCTCTAATTGCTCTATATAGAAGGGTTTCCCAGCAACCGGTAACCAAACTTAATCAACTCTTCGGGCTCCTCTACCGATCAGATAGCTCGATCAGGTTTTTCGATATCCAGCTAGTCGCGGAATAAGCCCCGTTCTCCCTTCAGTTTTTCCTCTAAAAATTCGAGGTAAAAAGTGGATGGCAACCGGGGTGTCATTTCTCCCCGTTCTTGAAATTTTTTCCGCCACGCCTTTGCTACTTCATCAGTCGTAATTCCCTGCTTACTTGCCGCATTCAAAATCCTTAAATAGCTCAGATGATTTTTTTTATTATCCCCTCCTGCGTTAAAATCCTTGGCCACATTCTCCAAATGGCCAGTAATGGTATGGATTGTATCAACCCGTCCAACACCTGAAAAACTCTCGACCTCTACTATCCCCTCTGCTTTTTCTTCCTCCTGGTATTTTTCCACAAAGTAAGCGACCCCAAGTAGGATCAAAAGCAGGCATGCCCCCACGTTATTTATTTTCTCAAACTTTTGGGAAAGCTTCTCAAAAAAATTCAGTGTTTTATCCTTCATCTTTTTCTTTTTTGAAATCCAGTCATTGATATCCGAATTTGCAAATTTCTTGGACGATGTCACCCATTATCAACCTATCCCTTACACTAAAAGAGCGAATGGCTCAGGGCTTTAATTACATCCTACCTTTTTTGGTCAATCTATGCACCCAAACTGGTTCATAATTTAATTTAATTGGAGGTAATAAAAGCTAGACTTTCGCTAATTGCCTAGTAACCTAGTCATTTAGTTCATCTTTTTCATCTTTCTCCATCATTTTCGAAGGGGAATTTATTCTATTTTTTATCTGTATTATCATGAAATCGAAAACCATCCGCTTCCTTTCATTTTTATTCCCCTACCTGCTCGCCTGCTCCATCAGTCACGCCTATGAGCAGGACAACTGGTACCTGGCTAATGAATGGAACAGCGGCAATAATTCAACAGGGGTGGCCTACTATGAGGACAATACCACCGGAACCAAGCAGATTTATGTCACCAATACCTCCTCCGATAACATTAAAGTCTACGACCTGAATGGTTCCCTTGCCCGGACCATCACCATCGCATCTACAAGAAATAATCCATTTGACCTCTGCCTGGATGCAAACGGTACCATCTACATTGGCGAAAGATATGCCATTACCTGCCTGGACAATGACGGCACCTTCCGCTGGCGGACCGGAAAAAATGCATCTATTTCGAATGCAGGCTCAAGCGGATCAGGTAATGGAGAATTCAATACTGCCCTTGGTATTACCCTCGGGCCCGATGGAAATTTGTATATTACCGATCAGGGTAATCATCGCATTCAAGTGTTGGACGCAAACGGTGCATACCTTCGCAAATTTGGAAGCAATGGCACCGCTCCTGGACAATTTTATGACCCTAAATCCGTCGGTTTTTTACCCGATGGTAATTTGGTGGTGAGAGACAGATATAAATTACACTGGTTTCAGGCAGATGGTTCCTTCATCAAAAGACTCATGGAGAATAATAATGATTTGGGTGAAGGATATTTAGCGACTTCCCGAGCAGGTGAAATAATTACATGGTGCTATTATTCGCCTATCAATCGAACCTTCTATGAAGTATATATTTTAGGTTCACAAGGTTCTGAAATAGCGAGATTAACTAACAATGGCAGTTCGGTTAATGAACGTTATTGGCGTTATTGTTTTACCCCGAATGGAGACATTATTGTATCCACCGGGAGTAAGATTCAGGTGCACAAACGTGCCTTTCGTACCAAGGGAATGCCCGTGCCCAATGTTATTCCCCAGCCTGCGATCCGCTCGGTCTCCCAACGATCGGGCACCAATATTTTGGACCTCGACTTTGAAATCATAGATTCCGACGATTCCACTGCCACCGTGGGCATTCTCGCCTACGCTGAAAATGCCCGAATCCTTCCACAGGCATGGACCGATGGAACGGGCTCCAAGATTGGAGTACCGATCGCCACCAACCAGGTTCACCGCGTGTCCTGGGATGTCAAGCAGGACTGGACCACCAATACCGGGGAGATCAAATTTGAAATTCTTTGCCAGGATGCGAGTCGGAGCGGCTATGATTTCCAAGATGGCTTGATTGCCTATTATCCTTTTGATGGGAATGCATCCGATCAATCCGGAAATGGAAACCATGGATCGCCAGTGGGAACTACCTTGTCTTCCGATCGATTGGGAAATCCAAATAGGGCATTTCAATTCAATGGAACCAATGATTACATCCTTTTACCCCAGACACAACTATTGGATGGCCAGACCAATGCCACGATTTCCATCTGGTTCAAGTTTGGCTCCCCCTATCAGGCGGGTCAACTCCTTGCCTCCGGAGATTCCCGTGCTGGACTCGATCCATTCTCCATGAGAATCGCTGTGGGAGGAGCAGAAGACTTTGGATTCGCTAATACAAACAATACCGACACCCTCAAGACAGGAGGGCTTCAAATACCCGGCATGATTGGAGGAACTTGGCAACAAATCACTGCGGTCGTTAAAAACAACGGAACCACTTCGACTATGAAGACTTTTCACAATGGTCAACTTGCAGGAAGTGCTTCCAGTACGACCGTATTTACCATTGCTTACGATATGCCCATGCCTGCAAAAATCGGTACTATTGAAGATGCTGCTCAGTTCTGGAAAGGTGGAATGGATGAATTGCGAGTTTATGATCGAGCTCTGTCGGATGCGGAGGTATTGGCCTTGTATCATCATGAGTCCAATGCATCCAGCACTGCTGCTCTTGCAAAGCCAGTCGACTTGCACTTTCTCACCCTGCCCCTCCCCGACGGCAACCTTACCATCAGCCGTTCGCCACTGAAGGATTCGGACTTTCTTAATTTCTTTAAGTATCAGGTGGGTACCCGATCCAATGAGGTGGCTTGGGATGCTTCTACCAATTCTTGGACCGATGGAAACTCTACTGCATACATGAATTCCAACAATCAGGTAACCGCGGATGGAAGGAATTATTTAATGTCCAAACTTGGACACCGTTATGCAACCACGGCAGAGGTCACCAAGGCAAAAGAGGCAGCCACCCCCGGCAGCGTAAATAAGTGGTCTGCATCTCGCCCGATCCAACCGAGAAATTTACCCGCCAAAGTCAATGAATACGGTTTCGATAGCTATGATCATGGAAGCCGAACTTGGTGGGTGGTAAAAGAATAAAGCAGAAAGGAAGAATTTTTTTACGAATCAGTACCAAGTAAACAGGAAAAATAAGGTGAAAACCAAGCATAACATGCAACCCTACCAGGCAAGAAAGTTCTGGGTATTGGGTGCATGCTTCTCTCTCCTTTTCCCCTGTTTTCTTCATGGGCAATTGTTTCAGGTCGATCAGTTATCTGAGCCCGCCGGGTATCTTTCCGAGTCCGAGGCGATTCAGCAGGGAAGCAATCATCCCAGTGTATCTCCCACCCTTTCCTCCAATGGATTTGCCTTTGGATACTGGACGATCAATGATGTCCGCCAAGCCGGGCCCGATGGGAGGTCCCAGACTCAGGTATCGAGCGTGATTGCCGGAGCCACCACCTACAAAGCTTTTTATTTCAATGAATCCGAGGATTCCGATTCCGATGGCATCAAGGACTGGTTCGAATATCGAATGTGGGGAGATCTTACCCATGGTCCGACCGAGGATCCGGACGGGGATGGATTTAGCAACCAGCGGGAGGATCAGTTGGGACAGGACCCATTAATTTTTGACCAGGTGGAGGATGGGGGCATCGCCGGACGCCTATCTAATGGATTTGTATATGCGGATACCAGCATGGTCTTGGCCACCATCAAGAGCGATCCGGCGGGCTTTGTCACCGAGACCAGTAATTTTCAGGAAATGAATAGCTCGGTGAGTACCTCCAGCCTGCATGGAGAGACCAATGGGTACCAGTTCGCTTACTGGTCGGTCAATGGCGTCCGCCAGGCCGGACCCACCGGGGTATCAATGAGTAAGGTCGATCAAAACATAACCCAGACCACCAACATCATCGCCCACTACCTGGCTAGCTCTGAAGATTCTGATTCCGACGGGGTGATGGACTGGTTCGAACTCTATCAATTCGGGAATCTCAATCAGGGACCGAATGACGACCCGGACGGGGATGGTTTTTCCAATAAGCGGGAGGGAGAACTCGGACAGGAAGCAACCATCGTGGACCTAGTGGAAGACGGGGGCATCGCCGGCCGACTATCCACCGGATTTGTGTATGCTGATACCTCGATGGTCTTGGCCAGGGTCAAGAGCGACCCGGCGGGATTCGTTACCGAGAGCAACACCTATCTCGAACAAAATGGTTCCCTCTCCACCTCCAGTTTGCATGGAGAGACCAATGGGTATCAATTTGCTTACTGGTCGGTCAATGGCGTCCGCCAGGCGGGCCCCACCGGGGTGGCCAGCAGCAAAGTGGATTTAAATATTTTGGGAACCACCGAAGTCATCGCCCATTATCTTCCCAGCACGGAAGATTCGGATTCCGACGGGGTAATGGACTGGTTCGAGCTCTATCAATTCGGAAACCTGGATAAGGGACCGGATGACGACCCAGATGGGGATGGCTTTTCCAACAAGCGGGAGGGAGAACTGGGACAGGAAGCGACTATTTTTGACCTCGTGGAAGATGGGGGTATTGCCGGTCGGCTCTCCACCGGAGTCTTGTACTTCCAACAGCAAAACCGGGCACCGTCGAATTTGGAACTGAACAGCAACATTGCTTACCTCAACATAGAAGTGAACCAGACCATCGGAACCTTTACCCCCACTGATCCCGACGATCCCAACCTTTTACGCACCTATGACATCTCCCTGGTCGATGGAAATGGATCCACTCATAATGCCCTCTTTAATCTTTCCGGGATGCAACTGCGGGCGGCTCAAACCCTGACCACCGAGGGAAATTTCTCCATTCGTATAGAAGTAAGCGATGATGAAAACGCCTCCCTCGAAAAGAATTTCACCATTCTGGCAATCGATCCATTACGGGATGATGATGGGGATGGACTTGGCTACGAGGCAGAACTCATCGCCGGCACCAATCCAAATAATCCGGATAGCGACGGAGATGGAGCCAATGATGGTTCCGAAGTTTCCGCAGGAACCAATCCACTGGACGCCAGCCTCTTCCCCAACCGCCCACCTGCCGATCTCAATTCCACCGCTCCCTTGGTCATTGCCGAAAACCAACCCATCGGTTCGTTTGTTGGCGAATTCAATGCCACCGATCCGGACGGAGATCCAATTACTTATCACTTGGTAAGCGGAGATAATAATAATTCCCTCTTCACCCTGGATACCAACGGCACCCTTAAGACCGCCACCACTTTTGATTACGAATCCAACGCTTCCACCTACACTGTGACCATTGAGGCCAAGGACGATGAAAATGCCTCGATCCAAGGTAATTTCATGGTTAACATACAAGACTGGTTCGATCATTCGTGGGATAAGGTGACCGCTCCCGATATGTCGGCATTCGATTATTTTGGAGCTTCCGTCTCGCATTCCGGAAATATTCTCGCCGTCGGTGCACGTCGGTCCGATCCGGATGGGGTATCCGGTGCCGGAGCCGCCTATCTTTATCAATTGGAAGCCAATGGATCTGCAACCTTTCTAAGCAAGGTGACCGCCCCTGATAAGGCACCAGGCGATGGGTTCGGATATTCCGTCTCGCAGTCTGGCAATATTCTCGCTGTCGGTGCAAATGGATCCGATCCAGATGGAGTGTCATTTGCAGGAGCCGCCTATCTTTATCAATTGGAATCGAATGGATCGGCTACCTTTCTGAGCAAGGTGACCGCCCCTGATAAGGCGGCAGACGATTTTTTTGGATATTCCGTCTCGCAGTCTGGAAATATTCTCGCCGTCGGTGCATATGGTTCCGATCCGGATGGTTTATCCCTTGCCGGAGCCGCCTATCTTTATCAATTGGAATCGAATGGATCGGCCACCTATCTATGCAAGGTGACCGCCCCTGATAAAGCGGCATCCGATCAGTTCGGGATTTCCGTCTCGCAGTCTGGGAAAATTCTCGCCGTCGGTGCAAATTACTCCGATCCAGATGGGGTGTCCGGTGCGGGAGCCGCTTACCTTTATCATTTGGAATCGAATGGCTCGACTACCTACCTGACCAAGGTGACCGCCCCCGATAAGTTGGCATCCGACAATTTTGGAAGTTTTGTCTCGCAGTCTGAAAATATTCTCGCTGTCGGTGCACATGGGTCTGATCCCGATGGGTTATCCAATGCGGGAGCCGCCTATCTTTATCAATTGGAAGCCAATGGATCCGCCACCTATCTGACCAAGGTGACCGCCCCCGTCAAGGCGGCATCCGATTTTTTCGGAATTTCAGTCTCGCAGTCCGACAACATTCTCGCCGTCGGTGCATATGGGTCCGATCCGGATGGAGTGTCAGGTGCTGGTGCCGCCTTCACCTTTGATATTTCCAGTTTGATTCTCAACACCCCACCCAGTAACTTAGTTCCAACTCTACCCCTTAGCATCCCCGAGAACCAGCCCATCGGCACGGTCATTGGCGAATTCAACGCCACCGATCCGGATGCCAATGCCACTCTGAGTTATTCATTGGTTGATGGGAACGGATCGATTGATAACCAACTCTTTACCCTTGAACAAAATGGTACCCTTAAGACCGCAACCGTTTTTGACTTTGAGAACAATCAGTCCAATTACTCCATTCGGGTACAGGTAAAGGATGAGTACAATGCATCCTTGGAAAAGGCATTTTCCGTTGAATTACAAAACATCAATGAGAACCCGGTCATACACTCCGCAAATATTGGAAACAATGGCCCCACCCTTCTTGGCATGGTTTCCGTTCCAGAAAATTCCACTCTGGTACTCGAAGTCAATGCCAGCGATCCGGATGGGAACGCAGTTCATTTCTACAAAACTGCAGGATTGGACCGGGATCAGTTCGATCTAAATGCCAGTACTGGAGTTCTCACCTTTAAAAATCCACCTGACTTTGAAAACCCAACCGATGCAGACGAGAATAATTCCTATGCCGTTTGGTTCCGGGCAGGAGATGGAAATGGTGGATACTCCGAAAAAAGATTAACCGTTCGAGTGACCAATGTAGTGGAAGACTTCGATCAGGATGGCATCGAGGATTTTTATGACCTGGACGATGACAATGATGGGTTTTCCGATGCCGAGGAAGTTGCTTACGGTTCGGATCCAAGGGATCAAAATTCCACCGCCAATGCGGCTCCGCAAATCACTTTGGCAACTGAATTTCCAAATCAAATCGGGGAGAATGGAATCTTTCATATTGGACATCCGGAAAATCAATCCGAGATCATTCGGGTAACCGCCTCCGATTCGGATGGAGATGAGCTCCATTTTTCAATCTTTGGAGAGCAGAATCTGCCCCTTTTTGAAATCAATGCCACCACCGGTGATTTGCGATTTAAGAATTCCCCGGACTTTGAAAATCGGGGCGGGCATAATAAAAATGGAGTTTATGGAGTCGTAATTCGGGTGAGCGATGGAAAGGCTCATGACGAGCAACCGGTTTGGATTTGGTTACAGAATCAAAATGAGCCACCCACCGACTTAAATACCAGTGTTCCCCTGGAGGTTTTGGAAAATCAACCGGCAGGTTCTTTTGTGGGCAACTTCCATGCGATCGATCCCGATGCCAATTCCACCTTGACCTTCAGCTTGGTCGAAGGAAATCAATCGGATCTAAACATGGTATTCATACTCGATCCCAATGGCACTTTGCAAACCGCGGTATCTTTTGACTACGAATTTCAAAGTGAAGAAGGGAATCCCCTGCAAATTCTAGTGCGGGTAAGCGACGAACAAAATGCATCCCTTGAAAAGCAATTCACCGTCTTGATTCTGGATGAATACGAGCCTATTGAGACCCCAATGTCGGAGGACCAGAATGACAGCATGGACAGCAACGCCACCCTACCTCCATTTATCGATGGCAACTACACGGAGGACAACAACGGCACCCTGCCTCCGATTCTGGATGACAATCAGAGCTTAGTGGAGGGCAATTCCACGCTTCCACCAGCGATCGAGCCCGAACCGGAACCAGAATTCAATCCCTATGCGTGGATACCGATCATTCAAACCGAATATCCGGAAATCCTGGAGGATGGAAGCATTCGGATGTCAGGCCGGGTGTTATACGATGGTGGTGGAAATATTTCAGAATTTGGATTCCTGCTTGCCCCTACCCTGCGAATCAAGCAGCACTCGCCCGATACCATTCGGATGGAAGCGAATGGAACCGTGGATGGATTTACCCTGATCATTCCCGAAAGCCCCTACCCTCATCGGCTCTACTTACAGGCGTACTCCATGAATGAGGCAGGTATCGGTGTCGGACAGCGCAGAAGGTTAAAGATTCCCGAAGCTCCCCTCGAATGGTGGGGAGATGCGATCCAAGCGGAAGGAGACTGGTTGCAGTCTCCCTGGTTTGGAGCCTTTAAATATTATGAACGGGGCTGGCTCTACCATGGAGAATTGGGTTGGCGCTTTGCCTCTCCCGCGGAGGATGGAGTCTGGCTGTGGGGAAGCGCGAACCAATGGATTTGGACCAACGATGGAGTGTACCCCTACCATTACCGCTGGAACGATGCGGGATGGGGAATCTGGCAACGGTCAGAATCCGGAGTGATCCACACCTACAATTACACAACCGGTAGGTACGAGGATTGATTCTTTTTATCGGGTAGGACTTGAGCTTGCCCATGTCCTGCTCTTTTCTCCAGAATGAAAAGGTCGTGAAAATTTTCTTCCCCCTGCTCTCCCTCCTCCTCTCCCACGCGGATTCTTGGGGAGTGGAAGCGAAGCAATGGGAAAAGGTAAAAGAAAAAGATGGGGTTGAAGTATTTCAGAAAAAGGTGGGGGATCATCTCGCATTTCGCGGGGTCGGTACCCTAAGGGCTACCCCGAAAGAATTCCTCAGGGTACTCCATGATCCATCCACCTGGCCCCACTGGGTAGAGAATTTAAAAGCGGGGAAATTGATCCAGGAAAAATCGGAATCACACTTTATTTTTCACCAAGTGATTGGAACTCCCTTTCCAATGAAGGACCGCGAAGCAGTCTTTCAGTCGATCGTATCCAGAAAGAATTCAAGTACTACCCTGGTGGAGATGAAATCGGTCAATCATCCTGCGGTTAAGAGATCAGAAGAATGTATTCGGGTGGAAATCATCTACTCCCGCTATCAAATTGAAGAGCTCGGGAAAGGAAAGATACGGGTAAGCTTTGAAAACCTTTCGCATTCCGGCGGGACGGTTCCCAAATTTTTAAGCAACTGGGCGGCCCAGTCTTATCCGGTATCCTTACTCCGGGGGATTGAACGGGAACTTCAAAAGAAAGAATAAAAAAAGGCCCCCCTTTCAGAATCCGAAAGGGGGGCCGAAGAAAGAATCAATTAGACAAGGTGACGGAAAGGAGAAGCCAACAATATGGGACAAGCTTGGATTCTATGTTCCATCTCGAATTCTGATTTCGATTGGATCACCTTGTTTCTCTTTTACGAGTTCTTACCCAAAGAGGGAGGAACCCGCGGGTAGCTGAGCAGGGAATGAGGATCCCACCAGGCAGGTGGGAAATCGGGCGGCAATTTGAATCCTTGCCGCTTTAATTTTCGACGCTTGGATTCTGGAAATGTTGGAATGCTCATAATGAAGACCCTCCTGAGGTAATGATGTGGTTAAGTTAAAATACGGTGAAGCCGGGTTGAACTGGATTGCCGGTTCTGGCTTAAACTGGACCGTATC
>Ga0213863_10000368_pt1 | contig 34723 bp, 37 predicted proteins | sample PICome_8_FD_160128 | JGI IMG/M metagenome (GOLD analysis project Ga0213863, IMG submission 160128) | Coastal seawater microbial communities near Pivers Island, North Carolina, United States - PICO497 | ecosystem: Environmental > Aquatic > Marine > Coastal | place: USA: North Carolina... | reverse complement strand
TCCTGTGGAAGAAGAAGCTCCTGTGGAAGAAGAAGCTCCTGTGGAAGAAGAAGCTCCTGCTGAAGAAGCTCCTGTGGAAGAAGAAGCTCCTGTGGAAGAAGAAGCTCCTGCTGAAGAAGAATCTGTTAAAAAAGATTCTTCAGATGATGAAAGTAAGTAGCAAAGATACAAAATTAATCTGTGTCGGTTCTATTGGTAAGCCAAGGGGTTTAAAGGGTGAGTTTTTTTTAAATTCTTTTTGCGATCCTCAGGAAAATATCTGTAAATATTCTAATTTTTTAATTGAAAATAATATTCAACTGAAAATAACTTCTATAAGAAAATCAAATTCAAAATTCATTTCTAAGATTTCTTCTGTAGATGATTTAGATGATATTAAACAATATACAAATCTTAAGATTTTTATTAAAAAATCAGAACTACCTGAACTAAATGAAAGAGAGTTCTACTGGCATGAGCTCATTGGAATGAAAGTTATTGATATTAACAATAATGATTACTTAGGAGATATTAAAGAAATTTCTAATTATGGATCAAATGATATATTAGAGGTCATACATTCCTCATCATCCATAGACTCAACTGATAGGAAAATACCTTTTGTAAATGATGTATTTATTAAAAATATAGATTCAGAGAACAAGCAAATTTATGTCGATTGGCCTAAAGATTTTTAATGAGATGAATATTAATGTATTAACAATTTTCCCTGAAATCTTTGAAGCGCTTAACCAGGGTTTGGTTGGACAGTCTATCAAAAAAGGTAACGTATCTATTAACTGTTTTGATATTAGAAAAAACTCCGTTAATAAACACAATCAAGTTGATTCGAAGCCATATGGAGGAGGGGAAGGTATGCTTATGATGGCCGAGCCTCTATCTAGGACATTGAACGAAATAAACTCTAAGGATAGAGGCAAAGTTATTAATTTTTCTCCACAAGGAAATAAACTAAACCAATCTAAAGTAGAAGAGTTATCAAAGAATAAATCCATAACATTTGTTTGTGGAAGATACGAAGGTATTGACCAAAGATTTATTGATAAATATGTGGATGAAGAAATTTCATTAGGTGATTTTATTTTAAGTGGCGGAGAGATGGCAGCTTTGACTGCTATAGATTCTATAATAAGAGTTTTACCGGGAACTCTTGGTAATTCTAATTCAGTATCTAAAGATACTTTTTCCAATGGCTTGCTCAAAGGACACTCATACACAAGACCAGAAAATTTTGAGAATATGTTAGTTCCAAGTGTTTTACTTTCTGGTGATCACAAGAAAATAAATGCATGGAAAGAGGAAAATTCTCTGATTCAAACCTATTTAAGAAGACCAGAGCTTTTAAATGATGTAAAATTAACAAATAATCAAAAAAAACTCTTGGAAGAATTGCTAACTAAGGATATCCTATAGCACTTTTTAGGCGGATTAAAATGACAGAATCAGACAAAGAAAATATAACTAACGAAGAAACTACTGATATTAAAGAAGTGGTTGCAGGCGACGTTGTTGAAACTTCAGATGAAGTTGAGGCAAAGACTGCCGATGAGGAAGCTTTAAATATTCAGGAAGCATCAGATGAGAAATCTGATGAATCTGCTGAACCAGAAGAATCTAAAATTTCACTAGATGAAAAATCACCAGCCGAGATCGTTCAACAATTTGAAGATAAGCAATTAAAAACAGACTTACCATCATTTAGACCAGGCGACACTGTGGTGGTTTCTGTAAAGGTCAAGGAAGGTGAAAGAACAAGGCTTCAAGCATTTGAAGGCGTTGTGATGGGCGTTAAAAAGGGCGGACTAAACTCATCTTTCATTGTTAGAAAGATTTCAAGTGGAATCGGTGTTGAAAGAACCTTTCAAACTCATAGTCCATTAATTGATTCTATCAAGGTTAAAAGAAAGGGAGATGTCCGACAGGCAAAACTTTTCTATCTTAGAGATAGGTCTGGTAAGTCAGCAAGAATTAAAGAACGATTAGACTAGTTCAATGAAAAAGTATCTTTTAAAGGATCAGCACAGCAGGTCCTTTTTAGACTACTTACATATAGAAAAAGGCTTGTCACAAAACTCAGTAAAGTCTTATCAATCAGACCTTTATCATTTTGAAAATTGGTTAAAAGATAACTCAGATATATCTACAACATCTGTACAATCTGATCACATAGTCTCATACATAAAGCATTTATTTAAACTTGGTCTAAAAAGCTCTTCTATAAATAGGAAGATATCATCCATCAAATCTTATTATTTATTTTTAAAGAAAAAGAATTTTATAGATGAAATTCCTACTGAAGATATCCCAACACCCAAGCAAGAGCAAAAAATACCTATATCTATATCAGAAAGAGATGTTGAAAAACTTCTTAATTCTATTGATGGGGATAGTGATATTGAAATAAGAGACAGAGCTATGATTGAGTTACTATATGCAACCGGTCTAAGAGTGTCTGAGTTAGTCAATATACAGTTTAGTGATATTGATATAAATAGAAGAGTTTTAAGAGTAATAGGCAAAGGATCTAAAGAGCGACTCGTACCATTTGGAGACCAGGCTTGCAATACACTAAACAGATACTTATCAGTAAGGTCTAAAGTAGATGAAAAAAAAGTTTTTTTAAGTAATAGAAATAGAGGCATCTCTAGAGTAAGTTTTTGGAATAGAATTAAAGTGTATTTAGGAAAATGCAATCTTAAAACAAATATATCTCCCCATACTTTAAGACACGCCTTCGCAACCCATCTGCTGAATAGGGGAGCAGATTTAAGATCTGTTCAAATGTTGCTAGGACATAGTGACTTATCTACAACTCAAATATATACTCATATCGCAAAGCAAAGATTAAGCGATATGCTAAAAAAGCATCATCCCAGAGGCTAAAATGAAAGTTAATTTTTTTCTTCTAATAAGCGTACTTTATATGCCAGTCTCTATGGCAGAAAATATTGAAAAAAAAATTCTTAGCGTGCTTCCGCCTGATTCAAAAATTGAATCAATTGAAGAGTCTGTTATTGAAGGATTATATAAAGTTTATTTTGGTGATTTGCAGCCTTTATACGTTTCATCTAATGGAGGCTATTTTATTTATGGAGATCTTTATCAAATAGATAATGGCAGCGTTAAAAATTTAAGTCTTTTAGATGCTAATGGAAGAAGAAAAGAAATTCTAAACGCAATTTCAAGAAATGAACTTATTAAGTTTAAAGCAGACTCAGAAAAATATTCAATATATGTATTTACAGATGTAGATTGTGGATATTGTAAGAAGTTTCACAGTCAAATAGATGAATATAATAGCATTGGTATCTCTGTTAACTATGCAGCCTTTCCAAGGTCAGGGATTGATGGATCAACTTATCAAAAAATGGTTAGTGTGTGGTGCAGTGACAATAAGAAAGATGCTTTGTCATCAATAAAAAAAGGTAGCGAAATAGATCCAATTTTTTGCACTGATCAACCTATTTCCAGGCATTATAATTTAGGCCAGGTTCTAGGAGTTACCGGGACACCAGCCATATTTATGGAAAATGGTTCTCAGATAAAAGGCTATATTCCCCCGGAAGAGCTTTTAAAAAGATTGGAGGGATAGAATGCCAGATTATAAGTTTGACAATGCAGATAAACTTCCCCCATATATATTCTCTCAAATTAATGAAATAAAGAGCAAAGCAAGATCAGATGGACAGGATATAATTGACCTAGGAATGGGTAATCCTGACCAACCAACACCTGATGTGGTTGTTGATAAACTAATAGAGACTGTAAGAAATCCTTTAACTCATAGATATTCGCAATCAGCAGGAATTCCAAAACTTAGACTTGCAATTTCAGATTGGTACTCAAGAAAACATGGGGTTGATTTGGATTGTGAAAATGAAATTGTTACATGCATGGGATCAAAGGAAGGTATAGCACACCTATCTTTAGCAACATTATCCTCAGAGGACTCTGTTATTGTTCAATCTCCTACATATCCAATTCATTCATATGGTGTTGTAATTGCAGGAGCAAAATTAAAGTCAATCCCACTAAAAAACAATTTAGATGATTTTGTTAATGATATTGAAACAGCTATATTAAGTTCGGTTAATAAGCCAAAGATGATCATACTAAACTTTCCATCAAACCCTACAACTCAATCAGCCGATATATCTTTCTTTAAGAGGGTGGTTGATATAGGTAAAAAATATGATATCTGGATAATACATGATCTTGCATACTCAGATATTGTTTTTGATGGTTATAAGGCACCATCCATTTTAGAAGTTGAAGGTGCTAAAGATATTGCAGTTGAATTTTTTACTCTTTCTAAATCATATAATATGCCTGGATGGAGAGTTGGTTTCTGTTGTGGCAACGAAGATTTAATTAAAGCATTAAAAAAAATAAAATCTTATTTAGATTATGGCACTTTTACTCCCATTCAAGTTGCAGCAATCAAAGCTTTAAATGATTGTGATTCAGAGGTGGATAAGATCTGTAACATGTATAAGAGTAGAAGGGATGAGCTTTGTGAGGGGCTTAATAGAATAGGTTGGCCAATAGAGAAGCCTCTTGCAACTATGTTTGTATGGGCTAGAATTCCTTCTAAATATGAGCATTTAGGTTCTTTGGAGTTTAGTAAGTTGTTAATATCTAAATCCAAGGTTGCCGTATCACCTGGAGCAGGTTTTGGCGCTGATGGTGATAAGTTTGTTAGATTCTCATTGATTGAAAATGAGCAACGAATTAGGCAGGCAGTTCGCGGCATTAAAAATATTTTAGGAAGTTAGATGAAAGTTTTAAGAGTTGGTATTTGTGGTTGGGGAAATGTTGCTACAGGCATGTTTAAAGCTATCAAAGACAATAAATTTTTTATAGAGCAATCTGGAGTATCTATTGATATTGCATGCATAGGAGCTCGAAGAGACAATCCAAAGTGTAACCCAGGTGAAATTAAGATATATAGAGATATTTTTGATATTCCTAATCAAGATATAGACGTTGTAGTTGAGCTAATTGGAGGCGTGGAGACTGCAAGAGAGCTTATTCTTAAATCTATCAAGGCTGGAAAGCATGTAATTACAGCCAACAAGGCAGTTATATTTCATCATGGTGATGAAATTTTTAATGCAGCTAATGATCATGGTGTTAAGGTTTTATTTGAGGCAGCTGTTTGCGCAGGTACTCCAATTGTAAAAATGCTTAAAGAAGAGTTGGCACCAAATAGAATTAAAAAAATATCTGGAATGCTCAACGGAACCTCTAATTTCATTCTTTCCAATATGGAAGAAGGTAACGAATTCGATGATACCTTAAGACTTGCTCAGGAGGAGGGTTATGCGGAACCCGATCCAGCATTTGACATAGATGGGCTAGATGCTGCGCATAAAATAGGCTTACTTGCATCCATAGCGTATGGAACAACACTTCCCCCTGAAGAGTTTTATATTGAGGGTATTACAAAAATAGATAAAAAAGATTTTTTATATGCTGATATGTTGGGATATACAATAAAACATCTAGCAGTATCTAAGCTAAACAAGGCTAATATTGAGATCAGAGTCCATCCAGTACTAATATCTAAAACATCATACTTAGCAAATCTAAAAGGCGTTAGAAATGGTATCGAGATTGACACTGATCTTATTGGAACAATTCATATTGCCGGATCAGGTGCAGGGCAAGAATCTACCGCATCAGGATTAATATCTGATGTTATCCATCTTGCTAACTCAAACATCGAAATCATAGATACTAAAAAAAAGAATAACTCCCTTCCTATCAAAGACTTTAGTAGTTTCTCTTTTCAATATTATTTCTATATAGAGGTGCAAGATACACCTGGTGTTATGGCGTCAATTACTTCACTTCTCGCACATCAAAATATTGGAATTGAATCAATAGTACAAAAAGATAACTTAGAAGAAAATCTTGTCCCTATTATTCTTGTTACTAACTCTTTTAAAGAAACAAAAGTTAAAGATATTAAAGAAAGCATTCTTAATCTTGAATCAGTGAATAAACTTAGAACTATTAGAATAGAAGAAATATAAAAATGCTTTTTCATAGCACCAGAGGCGGAGACTCCAATAAAAAATTTGAAGACATTCTTATGCAAGGTCTTGCAGATGACGGCGGTTTATTTATGCCCGATGAGTGGCCTCAAGCAGATTTAAAAATTTTAAAAGAAGCAAAAAGTTTTATTGATGTTGCTAAACATATTGTGCCACTTTACACATCATCATCATTCAGCGAAACTGAGATTTTAGAACTTTTAGATAATACCTGGCATGATTTTCCAGATATCGACCATGCTCCTATTGTAAATTTAGATAATCATAAATCTGTATTGGAGTTATTTCATGGCCCCACAGCAGCCTTTAAAGACTTTGGATTGCAACTAGCAGCTGCATTTTTTAATAAAACTTTAGAAAAAAATGGAAAAACAGCAATAGTTTTAGGAGCAACTTCTGGCGACACAGGATCTGCAGCAATTGATGCCTGTAAGAGATTCAGCTCAATAAAAAGCTTCATTCTTTTGCCTGATGGCAATATGTCAGAAATACAAAGAAAACAGATGACAACAGTAGACAGTGAAAATGTTTTTGTTATTAGAGTGAGCGGAAGTTTTGATGATTGTCAGGATATTGTAAAAAGTGCTTTTAGAGAAAGATCATTTTTAAAAAATGATCAATACCTTTTAGCTGTGAACTCTATTAACTGGGTTAGGATTGTTGGGCAGATTTGTTACTATTTTTATGCCTCATTAAAAACTAATAACTTATCAGAAGGTTTAAATTTTGCTGTTCCCACTGGAAACTTTGGAAATGTTTTTGCCTGTTATGCAGCAAGCAAGATGGGCATGCCTTTAAATAAAATAATTGTTGCAGTAAATGATAATAATATTCTTGATAGATTTTTTAAAAATAATGATTATTCAAAACAAAAAGTATTTGAAACATTATCACCAAGCATGGATATAAGCATTGCCAGTAATTTTGAGAGGCTTATTTATGACTTTTATGCTGATAGAAATTCTAAATTATGTGCTGATCTCTATAAATCTTTTCCTAATACCCCGATTCAACTTGATAAAAAAATATGGGAGAAGAGCAATAAGTTGTTTTTGAGTTATACAACTGATGATGACGAAACTATAAAAAACATTTTAAAAATCTACCAAAAGCATAAATATTTGATTGATCCACATACAGCTGTGGCTGCATTTTCAGTTGAGTCATTGCAAAGTCAACTAGAAGGTAAAACTCTTATCCTGTCGACTGCTCATCCAGCTAAATTTCCAGATGTAATTAATAAAGCTGGCCTAGATTTAGCAGAAATTCCAAATAGTTTATCTGATGTTCTTGATAGAAAGGAGCATTCAGTAAAAATGCCATCATCAAAAGATGATATATTTAAATATATAGTTGATAATAATTAAGTGGATCAAACAGAGCTTAATTCTTTACTAAATGACTTAGACGCAAGATTAATTGAGATTGCAAATGGGCCATTCGAGCTGGACCAAAAAGAAATAAAACTCAAAGAAATTAATGAAAGTTTAACCCAAGAAGCCGTTTGGTCTGATTTAAATTTATCTCAAAAATTAAATAAAGAAAAAGCATCATTGGAAAGATCAATTAGCAATTTTAAATCTATTAAAGAAAAAGTATCTGACAATATTATACTTCTTGAAATGGCTGTAGAGGAGTCTGATGAAGCTACTCTCCAAGAAATAGTCAAAGATTTTCCTGATATTGAAAAAGGAGTTATAGATCTAGAATTTAGAAGAATGTTTACAAATAAAATGGACCCATCATCAGCCTATATTGAGATTCAGTCAGGGTCTGGTGGGACAGAGGCTCAGGACTGGGCTGAAATGCTCTTAAGAATGTATTCTAAATGGGCTGAAAGTAGAGATTTTAAAATCTCAATAACTGAAATATCACATGGCGAAGTTGCTGGAATTAAATCAGCCTCACTTTATGTGGAGGGTGATCATGCCTATGGATGGCTTAGAACTGAAACAGGAATTCATCGGTTGGTAAGAAAATCACCATTTGATTCGGGAAACAGACGACATACTTCATTTGCTTCAGTATTTATCTCTCCTGAGATAGATGAGTCTATTGAAATTGAAATAAATAATTCTGACATTAGAATTGATACATATAGAGCATCAGGCGCCGGAGGACAACATGTTAATAAAACAGATTCGGCAGTAAGACTTACACATGAGCCAACTGGAGTGGTTGCTCAATGTCAAAGTGATAGATCTCAACATAAGAATAAAGAAAATGCTTTTAAACAGCTAAAATCGAAGCTTTACGAGTTAGAATTACAAAAACAAAATGAAGAAAGACAAGAGTTAGAAGAAAGTAAGTCTGACATAGGCTGGGGAAGCCAAATCAGGTCTTATGTTTTAGATCAATCAAGAATAAAAGATTTAAGAACTGGTTATGAAACAGGAAATACAACAGCAGTATTAAATGGTGAAATTGATGAGTTTATTAAAAGTAGTTTAAATGAGGGAGTATAAATGTCTGAAGAAAACTTAGGTGGCGAAGATGGAATTATTGAAGAGCGAAGGAAGAAGCTTGAAATTCTTAGATCAAATAAAAAAGCCTATATAAATAATTTTTATAAAGAAAACTTCGCAAAAGATTTAATCTCTGATTTTTCAAAACTAACAAAGGAAGAACTTGAAGAAAAAAACATAACTGGCATATCAGTTGCAGGGAGAGTTATTCTTAGAAGAATCATGGGAAATGCTAGCTTTGCAACCATAAGAGATGGAAGTGGAGATATTCAAATATATATTAGTAAGAATACAGTCAATAAAGAGCTATATGAGGACTTTAAGACATGGGATCTCGGCGACATTATTGGTGTTGAGGGCAGACTATTTAAAACTAGAACAGATGAATTAACTATAGAAGCATCAAACACCATACTAATTACAAAATCTGTAAGGCCAATGCCTGATAAATTTAAAGGCCTTTCTGATATTGAAATTAGATACAGGCAAAGGTATCTAGATCTTATGAGTAGCGATGAGTCTAAAAAAGTTTTTGTCGATAGAACTAAAATTATTGATTCAATGAGGACTTCTTTAAGAAATAGAAACTTTATTGAAGTAGAAACACCAATGATGCATCCAATCCCAGGTGGAGCTGTGGCAAGACCATTTATTACTAAACATAATGCATTAGATAGAGATCTTTATCTTAGAATTGCTCCTGAGCTTTACTTAAAAAGGCTTTTGGTTGGTGGTTTCGAAAGGGTCTTTGAGATTAATAGAAGCTTTAGAAACGAGGGCTTGTCCACAAGACATAATCCTGAGTTCACCATGCTTGAATATTATGAAGCTTATTCCTCATTAGATAGAACAATCAAATTTACTGAAGACATGATCAAAGATGCTGCAGAAGAAATTTGCGGAACATTAAAAATAAATTGGGGTGAAGACAATATTGACCTTTCAGACTTTAGAAAAGAAACTCTTTCAAATTTAGTTTTAGAGGAAAATAAAAATCTTTCAGAAGATGACCTCGCAAAACTTAATGGTAAAGAGCTCTTAGAACTATTTGAGGAAACTGTTGAGAGCAAGCTAATTCAACCAACATTTGTTATAGGTTATCCAGTAGAGGTTTCTCCGTTATCAAGACGTAATAATGACAATCCTGCTATAGCGGATAGATTTGAGTTATTTATTGGTGGAAAAGAAATAGCAAATGGATTCTGTGAGCTCAATGATCCAGACGATCAGGCTGAAAGATTTAAAGCCCAAGTTAAAGCTAAGGACGCAGGAGATAAAGAGGCTATGTCATATGATCAAGATTATGTAACCTCATTAGAACACGGCATGCCACCAGCAGTAGGGGTTGGCATAGGAATAGATAGGCTCGTAATGATGATTACTAATCAGACATCAATAAGAGATGTAATCTTATTCCCGCAGCTAAAAACTTAGAAAAATATATAAATTACCATCTAAACTTATTAAAGTTTTCAGGATTAGCCCACCCATCTGGATTATTCCATGATCTCTTATTGTTGTAGGTATCTAGATTATATGAATAGCACCTATATGAATTATCTTTCCCGGAAAGCTCTTTTTGAAGGCCCATTTTAAACATTACATCATCGGTCATATTTGTAGATTTTGTAAAAATAATAATTTTAGTGCTGATAAGATTTTTTATTGTTCCTATATGAACTTCACTTATTTCAATATCATCCATAACTACAAAAATGTCAGAGTGCTTGTCAACCATCTTGGAGATAGAGGGTAAAATGGAAACCTCTTCAATATCAGAATTTTCTAAATTTTTTATTAGCGAAGAAACATCTTTATTTGTTGCAATAACAACCTTTGATAAATTTTCGTTACTAAGGATATCAATGAGAATAATTTCTTTATCCTTCGTTAATTTCATCTCAATAAGTTTTTAACTGCTTCTTTTTCTGAGGTGAGTTCATCAATGGATAGTTGAAACTTAGATTTTGCAAATTCTGACAAAGTCACATCTCTTTTTATCTCAACTGTGCCGTCTTCTAAAGTCATTAATGGGTATCCACATATAAGACCTTCAGGCACACCATAAGACCCATCACTTGCAACTGCCGCACTAAAACAATCACCGTCCTCTGTAACGTTTTCACAAGCAATTATAGTATCTAAGGCAGCTTTTGCAGCAGAAGTTGCAGAGGAGGCTCCTCTAGCGTCAATTACAGCTTTTCCACGTTGTTGAACGGTTGGAAGGAAGGTATTTTCAACCCAATCATTATCATTAATAACATTGGCTCCTTTAGCTCCCTCGATAAAAGTATTTTCAATATCCGGATACATCGTTGGGCTGTGGTTGCCCCATATGATCATGTGTTTAATATCTTTAACAGTTTTACTAACTTTTTTTGCAATTACAGACTTAGCTCTACTTGAATCTAGCATTGTCATTGCCATCCATAGCTGCTTATCATTATTTGCTGCATTCTTACCAATTAAAGCGTTTGTATTGGCAGGATTGCCCACAACAAGTATTTTCGCATTTGTTTTTGCATTTTTGCCGATAGATTCTCCCTGTTTCACAAAAATACCACCATTTATTTTTAAAAGATCAGACCTTTCTTCAATTTTTTTACCCTCATAAACAATTCCCCTAGGAATGCTTCCTACTAATAAAAACCAATCAGCATCATGAGATGCATCGTCGAAATTATCTGTGTAACTAACATCACCCATATGGGGAAAGTAAGAGTCCTCAAGCTCCATTACCAAACCTTCTAATTTATCTACAACTTGTGGTATCTCAACTAAACATAGGTCAACTATTTTGTTCCCAAAAGTTCTTCCATCAACTAATCTTGGTATTAGTGAGTATGCAATCTGACCAGCAGCGCCTGTTACAACAACTTTAATTCTTTCGCTCATTTTTATTCCTTGAGATTTTATAAATATTTAGCCAATTATATTCCTAAAAGTTAAATTTACCCTAGGCAATAAAACCTTTTTTTCTTTTTTTATTTCATGCTTCCAGAATGATTGAGTTTGACCACTCATTATCAGAAGGTCTCCATGATTTTGATTTAATGAAAAACTAATTTTTTTATATTTATGCCTAAAAAATATTTTTCTTGTTGCGCCAAGTGAAAGGGAGGCAATTACAGGATTAGAACCTAATTCCTTTTCATTATCAGAGTGCAAACCCATAGAATCCTCTCCGTCTCTATAGAGATTAGCTAATACAGAATTAAATTTTATGCTTGTTTCAAGCTCAACAACTTTTTTAATCTCTGATAGGATTTGATTCCAATTATTTCTTTTCAATTTTTTACCTGAGTAGGTGTAGTTCACATCCGTATTGGCATACCACGCCTGGAGTCTTGGTATCTTTTGAGTCTTACCAAAAATCTTAATAAAACCTTCCTCCCAACAAACATCTTCTAAAGTTCTCTTAAACCAATTTTTAAGATCATCCTCTTTGGTATTTAATTTAATATTCTTAATTAAGAGGTCAGGGTAATCTTCCATATCCTTATATTAAATATTTATACTGTCAATTTGTATAGATTATTTTTTGATATATTAAAAAATAGTATTGGTGAGGTCTTTTGTATAAAATAATGTAAAAAATTTAAGGAGTTTGAATATGTCTATAAGATTTGATGATCAGGTTGCTATTGTTACAGGAGCAGGTGGCGGATTAGGGAAAGAGCATGCATTAGAACTTGCAAGAAGAGGTGCTAAAGTTGTTGTAAATGACCTTGGTGGAAGTGTTGATGGAGATGGTGCTAGCGATGCTGCTAATGCTGTAGTTGATCAAATCATCTCAGAGGGCGGAGAAGCAATTGCGAATGGAGCGAGCGTTACCGATTTAGAAGCAGTTCAAAACATGGTTAAAGAAACAATGGATAAGTGGGGAAGAATAGATATCCTTGTTAATAATGCCGGTATTCTTAGAGATAAAAGTTTCCACAAAGACACCATTGATAGCTTTAACGTTGTAATGGATGTACATTTTCAAGGAACTCTGAATTGTACTCATACCATTTTTCCAATCATGCGCGAGCAAGGTTATGGAAGAATTATATTTACTAGCTCTTCAAGTGGAGTCTTTGGTAATTTTGGACAGGCAAATTATGGTTCTGCGAAGATGGCAATGATAGGTTTAATGAATACATTAAAACTAGAAGGTCAAAAATACAATGTTTTCACTAATTCAATTACCCCTGTTGCATACACAAGAATGACTGAAGGCCTAATTCCTGAAGATTTTGGTAAAAATCTTCAACCTGAATTTGTATCCCCAGCTGTTTTATATTTAGCAAGTGACCAAGCTCCAAATGGTGTAATTATGGCTGCTGGTGCAGGAGTATTTTCAAGAATTCATATTCATGAAACCATGGGTGTGTCGCTAGGTACTGGAGAAGATATGACACCTGAAAATATTGCTGCAAATTGGGATAACATATCTGATATGAAAGATGCCAAAGCTCTTCAAAATGGAGGAGAGCAGACTCTTATGATATTTGAGCTGTTAAATAAAGACTCTTAAGAGACTGAAAAGCTCGGGCGAGTGTTTAACATTTCAATGTAATCATTTATATATGGATAGTCGCTAATATCTATTTTATTTAGCCTAATTAAAAACTGAAGAGAAACTCCCATCTGAATATCTGCATATGTAAATCTCTGACCAGCAATGTATTTTGTGTTGCCAAGCAATTTATTGAAATGAGCAAGTGACTTCTTTGCATGCTCTCTTTGATTTAAGCCGTATTCTGGAAACTGATCTTCCATTTCACTCATAGCCGGGTGGGTATGTCTAAAACCTATCATCAATGGATACATTAATTCATTTGTAATTCTTGAGTACCACATTTCTATTGATGCTATTTCTATTGGGCTTTCACCAAAAAGATTAGGGCTTGGGTATATCTCCTCTAAATATCGGCAAATGGCAGTTGTCTCAAGTATTATTGTTTGATCATCAAGAACTAATGCAGGAACCCTAGAATTTGGCGCTATAGCTTTATACTCGGGTGTTTTATGCTCAAGCTTGGCTAGATCTAAATTAATTATTTCAATGCTATCTATACCTTTTTCTTTAAGGAAAACTAGCACCTTTTTTGGACTAGGCGCTAGTTTGCTGGAATATAGCCTCATGCTCTATGCTCCAACAATTGAGTAGATAACTATGAAATGTAAGATAGCAGCAATGCAAACAAGTAAATGAAAAAATTCATGAAAGCCAAAGTATGTCGGGCTAATGTCTGGAAACTTAAAACTATAACTAATAGCTCCAACTGAATATATTGTTCCACCGGCAACTGTTAAAGCAAAATTAGTAAAACCCATTACAGAAAACATTATCGACATATATGGAATCGCTATATATCCTGCACCAAGATAAAGACCTGCTCTTAGAATTCTTGGCATGTTGGTAAATACTATTGATTGAAGTATTCCTAATCCTGCGATTATCCAAATTATTATTAAGAGGTTTATACCGGTTGGTTTGGGCAGAACTAAAAGACATATAGGTGTGAACGTTCCAGCTATCATCATAAATATTGATGAATGATCAAGTCTTCTCATTAAACTTGATATCTTTGGTCTCCAGTTAACCCTATGATAGAGCGCGCTAAAACCAAACATCATAAAGATGCCTATTGAGTAAATAATAGTAGCCAAAAGTTCGGTTGAGTTTGAACTTTTTAATATTAGAGGTATACAAGCGCCAATAGAAACAAAAAACATCCACTCATGAAAAAAGCCTCTTAAAAGAGGCTTTTTTTTAAATGGGTTAGTTACTCCCAATTAAGAGCCCCACCTGTTTGATATTCAATCACTCTTGTTTCAAAGAAATTTTTCTCTTTTCTAAGATCCATAATTTCAGACATCCAAGGGAAAGGATTTGTAACGCCCTTAAACTCTTCTTCAAGACCAATTTGTGTAAGTCTTCTATTAGCTATAAATTTTAAGTATTCTTCCATCATAGATGCATTCATGCCTAAAACACCACGTGGCATAGTATCTCTGGCATATTGAATCTCTAACTCCGTTCCTTCTAGGATCATCTGGGCTGCTTCAGCTTTCATTTGATCGTCCCATAAGTGAGGATTTTCAATTTTAATTTGATTAATTACATCAATACCAAAGTTAACATGCATTGACTCATCTCTTAAAATATATTGAAATTGCTCAGAAGTACCTGTCATCTTATTTCTTCTTCCCATTGATAGAATTTGAGTAAATCCGCAGTAAAAGAATATTCCTTCAAGCACACAATAAAAAGCTATAAGGTTTCTTAGTAATTGCTTGTCTGTTTCTTCTGTGCCTGTTTGAAAGTTAGGGTCTGATATTTCTTTTGTATATTTGAGGCCCCATGATGCTTTTTTTGCAACGCATGGTATCTCTCTATACATATTAAAGATCTCTCCCTCATCCATACCTAGTGATTCTATACAGTACTGATATGCATGAGTATGAATAGCTTCTTCTAGGCTTTGTCTTAGAATATATTGCCTGCATTCTGGATTCGTTATTAATCTGTATATCGCTAGTACTAGATTATTTGCTACTAGAGAGTCAGCGGTTGAAAAGAAACCAAGATTTCTTTTAACTATAGTTCTCTCATCTTCAGTTAGACCATCTTCTGATTTCCATAAAGCGATATCACTAGTCATGTTTATTTCTTGCGGCATCCAATGGTTTGCACTTCCATCGAGATATTTTTGCCATGCCCAGTCATATTTAAAGGGAACAAGTTGATTAAGATCAGCTTTACAGTTAATCATTGCTTTTTGATCAACTTCTACTCTGCCGCTGCTCATTTCATCAAGTTCTTTTATTCCTGCGTCTACATCAAGGTTTTCAAGCGCAGCTCTTGCTTGCTCAGCTCTATTTCCCTCTTCAGAAGTTGCTTGAAAAGTTGGTGTCTTACTCTCTTCAAGTTTAACAATGACTTCTTTTTCTTCTTTTGGTTGAGTGGCTGCCTGTGGCATTGCCTGAGTTGCTTCTTCTGAGTTGTATTCATCCCAATTTAACATTATTTTCTCCTATTATTGACAAGCTTCGCAATCTGGATCGTCCAGAGAGCAAGCGTCCGGAACTGGGGCTGGTGCTCCAAGCTCTTGTGGTGCTTCTGTTGCCTCAGCACTCACCGCATTTAAATTTCCTTGTTTTACTGTTGATTTTTCTGTAGTTGTAGCAGCCAATGACCTCAGATAATAAGTAGTCTTAAGACCTGAATACCATGCCATTCTATATGTGATATCTAGTTTTTTACCATCTGCATTATTTATGTAAAGATTTAAAGACTGTGCTTGATCTATCCATTTTTGTCTTCTACTTGCTGATTCGACGATATATTTTGGCTCTACCTCAAATGCAGTCGAGAAGAGCTTTTTAATATCATCTGGAATTCTGGAGATTTGCGATAAACTTCCTTCAAAGTACTTGAGGTCATTGATCATTACATCATCCCAGAGACTTAACTCTTTTAGTTTTCTTACTAAGTGAGGATTAACAATAGTAAACTCGCCTGAAAGGTTGGATTTAACATATAAATTTTGATAGGTTGGCTCAATTGATTGAGTGACACCTGTAATATTTGAAATAGTTGCTGTTGGCGCAATTGCCATAACATTAGAGTTTCTCATGCCATCTCCAACAACTTTCTTTCTTAATGTTTCCCAGTCTAATGTTTCAGATTCATCTACATTAATATACTGGCTTCCTCTATTTTCTATCAAAATTTTGAGAGAGTCTTTTGGAAGTATCCCTTGGCTCCATAAAGATCCATCAAACGTCTTATAAGAACCTCTTTCTTTTGCCAGCTCTGTTGAAGCATGAATAGCATAATAACTTATTAACTCCATACTTCTGTCTGCAAATTCTACCGCCTCGTTACTGCAGTACGGTATATTTTGTAAATATAGCGCATCTTGGAAACCCATCAACCCTAAACCGATTGGTCTGTGTTTCATGTTTGAATTTTTTGCTGTATCTACTGAGTAGTAGTTAATATCAATAACATTATCTAGCATCCTTATGGCAGTCGAAACGGTTTGCTTTACTTTCTCTTGATCGAGTTTTCCGTCTTTCATATGTCTTGCAAGGTTAACTGAGCCTAAGTTACAAACAGCTATCTCGTCAGCTGACGTGTTGAGAGTAATCTCGGTGCAAAGATTTGAAGAATGAATAACCCCGGTGTGTTGTTGAGGAGATCTTAAATTACAAGAGTCTTTAAATGTAATCCATGGATGTCCTGTTTCAAACAGCATTGTTAGCATTTTTCTCCAAAGTTCCTTTGCTGGTATTGACTTAGACTGATCCATATTTCCTGCAGCTGCTTTTGCTTCATATTCTGCATATTTCTGCTCAAACGCTTTTCCAGTTAGATCATGTAATTCTGGTGTTTCACCCGGGGAGAATAGAGTCCAATTTGCACCTTCTTCAACCCTTTTCATAAATAAATCAGGAACCCAGTTTGCAGTATTCATGTCATGGGTTCTTCTTCTATCGTCTCCTGTATTTTTTCTTAGATCTAAGAACTCTTCTATATCTAAGTGCCATGTTTCAAGATAAGCACACATAGCACCTTTTCTCTTACCACCCTGATTAACAGCAACTGCTGTGTCATTTGCAACTTTTAAGAAGGGTACAACTCCCTGACTTTTGCCATTAGTTCCCTTGATATAAGAGTTCATAGCTCTTACTGAAGTCCAATCATTCCCTAAACCACCAGCCCATTTTGATAGAAGGGCATTATCTTTCATTGCTCCAAATATTCCATCTAGATCATCAGGAATTGTTGTCAGATAGCAAGATGAAAGTTGTGGTCTCTTTGTACCTGAGTTAAATAGTGTTGGTGTAGAACTCATGTAGTCAAAACTAGAAAGCAGTTTGTAAAATTCAATTGCTTTGTTTTCTCTATCCTCTTCTTCAATCGCAAGACCCATTGCCACTCTCATAAAGAATACCTGAGGAAGCTCGTATCTAACTTCGTCTGAATGAATAAAATACCTGTCATATAGAGTTTGAAGACCAAGGTAAGTAAATTGATTGTCTCTTTGATATTCAATTGCATTACCTAGCTTTTTAAGGTCATAGCTTCTAAGCTCTTCATCTAAAATATCTAGCTCAATTCCCTTATCAATATATGCTATTAGAGCTTTTGGATAATATTGCTCCATTTGCTCGTATGTTGCGTCCTCAGCAACTTTAAGAAATCCAAGGGCCTCATTTCTTATTTGATCCATTAGTATCCTTGCTGTAACAAAAGAATAATTTGGTTCTTTTTCAACCTTTGTTCTCGCAGACATAATAAGACTTGATCTCATATCATCTATTGAAACTCCGTCATAAAGGTTTTTCAGAGCTTCGTTCAAGACTTCTTCAACAGAAACGTCGTCTAGTCCTTCACATGCATCTGATATTAAAGATGCAACTCGCTCTACATCCAAAGGAACTTTTGAGCCATCGCTCTTTGTAATGTTGATGCTTGGGACATCAGGTATGTCTACAATTGGTGCCACTTTCTTTCTTTCTTGCGTTCTACTAGCTCTATAAAGTATGTAACTTTTTGCAACATCTAGCTCTTCTGCTCTCATTAGCTGGAGCTCGACCTGATCTTGTATTTCTTCTATATGAAGCGTTCCACCTGATGGCATTCTTCTTTCAAAAACTTCCATAACATTTTCTGAAATTTGATTTACCTTTTTATGAATTCTATCGCTAGCTGCTGCGTTCCCTGACTCAATAGCTAAAAAAGCTTTTGTTACTGCTACCTTGACTTTATCTTCTTCAAATGCAACTACTTTCCCGTTCCTTTTTATTACTCTTAATCTTCCTGGTGCGGTTAACTCAATTTCATTAACCTCTAGCTCTTTGCCTAGATTTTTATTGACCTTGTCTGTTTGTATTGATGTTTCCATTTATATTTTACCGTTATCCCCTAAATTTACTTTCAAAAATCTTCCACTCCACTAAGAGTTATTTCTATTTTTTGGAAGAAGTTTGTGTGTCTGCAGTTACACTTACCTTTTTATCCGTTACATCCCTAATATTACAAGTTGTGGATAAAGAATCAAGTAAAAAAACACTATATATTGTGACAATTTACTTTTTTATCACTATATAGTGTATATAAGTTGTTTTTTGACTGTTGGCAATCAGTTGATAAATTGTGGATAATTATGATAATTGGAGAGCAAAATGAAAAATTATTTATCGATAGATCAGGGCACAACAAGCTCACGAGCCGTAGTTTTTAGCGAGGATCTAAATAGCATATCTAGTCATCAAGAAGAATATGATCTTTCATACCCAAAAGATGGCTGGGTAGAGTTAGATCCTAAAGATATTTTAAAAACCGTTAAGAATTCTATTAATAACGTTCTGTCTAATCAAAGTTTGGAAATAGAAGCTTGTGGAATCACCAACCAAAGAGAGACCACTATCGTATGGGAAAAGGAATCAGGTAAAGTAATTTATCCAGGAATTGTCTGGCAAGACAGAAGAACAGCAGACATTTGTGAAAGGATGAAAGAGAAGGGCTTTGAAAAAGAAATAAAGAATAAAACAGGATTGGTTTTAGACCCTTACTTTTCTGCAACAAAAATTAAATGGATTCTTGATAACACTCCTGGCTCTCTAGAGAGAGCAAGAAAAGGAGATCTGTTATTTGGAACAGTTGATTCATATTTAATATATAACCTTACTGAGGAGCGAAATCATCTAACTGATGCAACAAATGCATCAAGGACAATGCTATACAACATAAAAGATCAGTCATGGGATGAGGATCTTCTTGAAATGTTTAGCATACCAAAAGAAATGTTACCTGAAGTTTGCGACTGTGATGCAGAATACGGAACAATTGTTCATGGTAAAAGAAAGATAAAAATAAATGGAGTTATTGGTGATCAGCAAAGCGCTCTAGTTGGGCAAAGATGCTTTAATAACGGTCAAATGAAATCTACATTTGGAACCGGTTGTTTTCTTATGGTGAACACAAAAGATCAAATCATTGATATAGATGAGGGTCTTCTCACTACAATTGGTTATAAGATTCAAGGCGAAATCTCATATGCAATTGAAGGAAGCATATACTCATGTGGAAATATAGTTAAGTGGCTTAGAGATAAGATGAAATTTTTTAACAAAGCGTCTGACAGTGAAGAAATGATTCTCGAGGGAAAAAATGCAGCAACCGGAACAATGTTTTTGCCTGCTTTCAGTGGCTTAGGCGCGCCATATTGGGATTCATCTGTTAGAGGGGGTTTTTATGGAATAACTCAAGATACAACAAGTGAAGACTTAGTTACAGCTGCCTTCCAATCTATTTGTTTTCAAGTTCTTGATATTATTTCAATATTAGAAAGATACAATATTCCAACTGAAGAGCTTAAAGTTGATGGTGGCATGATAGCTAATAATGTTTTTTGCCAGTTACTGAGCGATTCGCTCGGTAAGAAAATTATCTCACCTAAAAATATTGAATCAACAGCTTTAGGAGCCTGCATAGTTGCCATGATAGGCTCGGGGTCAGATTTGGACTTTAGCATGATTGAAGTTGAGAAATCATTTGTACCAAAATCTGAAAATAATATTTTATTAGGTCAGCAATATACAGACTGGAAAAATTATATAGAAAATTCTTTGACTTAATTATTAAAATCGATATGTCAGAAAGTTTTTTGAATATATAATTATTTTTCCAATCTCATCAATAGAAATCATGTATACATACAAAATTTATAATAACATTGCCCAAGAAGGCATCAATATTCTTAATAAGAACGGCATGAAGGAGGGCTCAAGCGACCCAGACGCATTGCTTTTAAGAAGTCAGGTGCTTCAAGATATTGATTTTAATAAATCATTAAAGTGCATTGGAAGAGCAGGTGCAGGAACAAATAATATTCCAGTTAAGGATGCTACAGAAAAAGGCGTTGTAGTATTTAATACTCCTGGTGCAAATGCTAATGCAGTAAAAGAGCTAGTGGTATGCGGCATGTTGCTGGCATCAAGAGGTATCATACAGGGTAGTGCCTATGCCACAACTCTAAAAGGTAAAGCTAGCGATGAGCTTAATAAAGCAATGGAATCTCAAAAAAAACACTTTAAGGGCACAGAGGTAAAAGGGAAGACATTGGGTATTGTGGGTCTTGGTGCAATTGGTTCTCTGCTGGCCCAAACTGCAAACATTATGGGCATGAAGATCATCGGATATGATCCATATATTTCAGTTGATGCTGCATGGAGATTACCAAAAGAGGTAGAAAAAGCAGATTCTTTAGAATCTTTACTATCAAGATGTGATTATGTCTCTTTGCATGTACCTCTACTTGATTCAACAAAAGACTTAATTTCATCGCAAACACTCAAGGTTATAAAAGATGGTGCAAAAATCATCAATCTTTCAAGAGGAGGTATTGTAAATAATAACGATATCCTAGACTCATTAGAATCTGGAAAAATCTCTAGATATGTAACAGATTTTCCAACTCCAGAACTTATTAGTAGAGCAGCAGATGATGGTGACGTTATTCTTCTTCCTCATCTAGGAGCAAGTACTAAAGAGGCCGAAATTAATTGTGCCTCAATGGCTTCAGAACAGGTGTCTGATTTCCTTAGAAATGGGACTATAGTTAACTCTGTAAATTTTCCTTCTGTCAGGCTTGGAAGAGCAACCAATTTTAGGCTAATAATTATCAATAAAAACGAGCCTGGAATGATTGGAAAAATAGCCGATCAGATTGCATCTTCAAATTTAAATATCACAGACATGACAAATAAAAGCCGTGATGATATTGCCATTAATCTTATTGATTTAGATGAAAATCCTTCTGATCAAATAATTAAAAATATTGAAGCAATTGAACATATCTTAAGTGTAAGACTATGTCCCGCATTATAATTTTTTAACTGACATTCTTTATACTTCTCTCTTGTGTTCAGTATTTATATATATTTTACAAAAAAATACTTGTCAACAGAATCATTTAGTGTTATTGCTGGGTATCACTTTAAGTGTATATATTTATAGCCCTTGATCTATAAAAAATATAAGTTATTGATTTGCGGTAATTTATAATATATTTGTATAATTTTTGATCAATATGCCTCAAACCTTTATATACAAGGCTTTGCTGTGATATAAATAAAGTTATCCATAACTTTATCCACAGTTTCTGTGGATAAAAATTTTGATAAATTATGAACAATTTTAATAAAATAAATATAGATAATAGCTGGAAAAAATCGCTTTCAAAATTTATTAATTTTAATGATATTAAAAGCATTCTTACCTTTATTTCTATTGAAAAAAAAGCTGGAAAAGAAATTTATCCAAATGAAGATTTAATTTTCAATGCATTTAACTTATGCAAATTATCCAATACAAAAGTAGTAATTTTTGGTCAAGATCCGTATCCAAAAAAAGACCAAGCAAATGGGCTGGCTTTCTCGTCAAAATCTAGCATAAAAACCCCCAAATCTTTAGCTAATATTTTTAAAGAAATTGAATCTGATATTGGTGTTAAAAATATCATTCCAGATTTAACATATTGGGCATCTCAAGGAGTTCTTTTATTGAATAAATCTTTAACAGTTGAGTCTGGTAAACCTCAATCACACTCTAATATAGGATGGGATATTCTAACAGAATCAACTCTTCGACTATTAAAAGAAAAAAAGAAAAATATTGTCTATCTTTTATGGGGTAATGAGGCAAAGAAATTTAAAAATTTGATTGACTGTAAAAACAATCTAGTTCTTCATACATCACATCCGTCTCCCTTGTCTTCTTATAGAGGATTTTTTGGATGCAAACATTTTTCAACCACTAATAGATATTTATTAAGCAATAATTTAAAAGAAATTGATTGGTCTACTAAATAACAATAGAAAAAATTTCAATCAATCAGTTCATCAATAATATCTTGCTTAGCGATACATGCTTTCAAATAAGTATTATCAACTTTCAACCCAAGCAGAACTTTAATTTTTTTTTGATTGCTAAAATTTATTTCTTTATCACTAAAAAGAACATGAAAGGTTGGTGTTTCCTTTCCTAGGTATTTCATTCTGGCAATAATTTCCTGACCCCTGAAACAGCCTTTATTGAAAGAAACTCTTTTTTTGTCATAATTTATTTCTGATGGCCTAAATTGACCAGATTCTTTTTGGGTAAGTGGATAATTTCCAACCATAATATTGCTAGCGAGCCACTCATCATGAGAAATTGAGTCAATCAACGCTTTATCATCAATATCAATTGAAATAAATAACCCATGATTATCAATCAGTGGGTGTATAGACTTAGCTTCTCCAACAAACCCATGGACAACTTCAGCCGTCTCCTTGAAGGAAACTCTAAAAAATTTTGCGTATGGCTCTAGATCTTGAATAAATATATCTTTAAGTGTTTTATCAACAATAATTTTGAACTCATTACTAACTTTTTTAACAATAATATCTGCAATTACTTGTCCCTTTTGATTGCATATTGCAGAGAGCTGGTAGTGATTATTTTGAAGGACTGATAAATCAGAAGTAACTTGACCTTGAAGAAAATCAAGAGCTTTTTCAGAATCACCCACGACATCAAGGACACAAAAATTACTTAAACTAATTTGTCCTGAGATTAATAATTTATTTTCTTCGATTTTTTTCAAGTAAAATATTTAAATATAAAAATATATTCTAACCAATGACCGTAGAAATAAACAGAATCAAATGGAAATGCAGAAGAGGTATGCGAGAGCTTGATTTACTTTTAAGAGAGTTTGCATCACAACATCTAGAAAAATTAAATAATACAGAGGCCAAAATTTTAGATGAAGTTCTTGATTATGACGATCAAACCCTTTTTGATTATGTATTTAAAAATATCTCATTAGGCAATATCTCTCACGAAAATTTTATAAATAAATTTTTAAAAAACTTCTCAACACAAGGAAACTTTTAATATAAAACACTGTCATATGTTTAAAGGAATCAATGCTAATGAATAAAAATCATACAGAAGATTCTCTGTTAATTGATAAAGCGAGGTCTGGCAACAAAGAAGCCTTAAACATTTTGATGAGCAAATACTATCCTAGGGTTTATGCATCTCTATACTCTTACACTAAGTCTAGAGAGGATTCAGAAGATCTTGCACAAGCTACATTCATTAAAGCATGGAAAGCCCTAGATTCTTTCAGGGGCGATAGCGCATTCTTTACATGGTTATACAGGATTGCAATAAATCTTGCTAAAAACCATTTTCAAAGCTCATCATACAAAAAACAAAAGTTAAATGTATCAGAGGATGAGAGGGTTTATGAAGCTCAAGATTCTCAGAATATAGAACAAGATTTAATGCATGAAGATGCACTAAGAGCCATAAATGGCTTTATAAAGACTCTTCCTGAGAACCTAAGAACTTCATTTACATTAAGAGAGGTTGAGGGAAAAAGCTATGAAGAGATTGCTGGTATTACTGATACGCCAATTGGAACTGTTAGATCAAGAATTTTTAGAGCAAGAGAAACAATTCTTGAGTTTATTAATAAGGAGTTAAAGCATGGATAAATATGATGAACTTATTTCATCTTTATACGATGGTGAGTTAGAGGGCCTAGACCTTGATAAGTCTCTAGAGTTTCTTTCAGACAACAAAGATATAAAAGACAAAATCTCTTTATATGGAGTAATTTCTGCTGCTGCAAACATAGATTCGAATAACATTGTCTCTATTTCTGGCTCGCACTTAAATAAAAAAAAGGTGCTTTGGATTTCTAATGGCCTTACAGCTGCTGCATCGATTCTTTTAACCGTTTTATTTATAAACCAACCTGATTTTTCAAGAATGGGTGTAGATAAGGATGCTCAAGATAAATTAAATCTTGCTGTTAGCAGCCCGGAGGCACAAGAGATAGCTAGTTTAAGAGAAGACAATCTAGTCAACCACGTTCTTAACGTTGTAAATAATCCTTCCCTACAATCATTAGAGCCATTAATGGATTTAAGAAATATTGGATTTAATTTAAACGATGCATCAAGAAGATCATACACAAATGGAAAGCAAAATTTTGTGATGCATGTTGAAAAAAAGAATTTTAACCTTAAAAAGGTTAGATATTGGAGGCATGGCAATAAAAACATTTACCTTGTACCTTTGGCTGATGGTAGGATACTCACTCTTTATGGCAATTTGGACCAACAGAGCGTTCAACAAATCGCAAAAAATATTAAGTAAAGGAATAAAAATGAACAAAATTATTAACTACATAGCATTTTTCATAGTATTTGCTGGTTCATTGGCTGTAAACGCTTCAGGACTTCCTGAAAACATTTCAGAACTTGTTGATGATTCAGCGCCAGCGGTTGTTAACATAACTTCAAAAAAAGAAGTATCGACTAGGCAGCTTGGTGGTTATGGTGGAATACCTGATGAAATACTCGAAAGATTTGGAATGCCTAGACAATACGGTCAAATGCCTCAACAAAAAAGGGAAGCTGTATCCTATGGTTCCGGTTTTATCTTAAAAGATAATTATATCCTTACGAATTTTCATGTTGTTGAGGATGCAACAGAGGTTGTAGTCTCTCTTTCTGATAGAAGAGAATTTCAAGCTGAGGTAATCGGAGTAGATCCATTATCTGATCTAGCAGTTCTTAAGGTTGATGGAAAAAAACTTCCAAAAGTCAATGTTGGAGATAGCGATAAATTAAAAGTTGGAGACTGGGTCGTTGCAATAGGGTCTCCTTTTAGTTTTGATTTTTCAGTAACGGCAGGAATAGTTAGCGCAAAAGGAAGAAGTATTCAGAATAATAATATTGGAAATTATGTTCCTTTTCTTCAAACAGACGTAGCAATCAATCCAGGTAATTCTGGCGGTCCGCTGTTTGATCTTGACGGAAGGGTTGTTGGCATTAATTCTCAAATCTATTCAAGAAGCGGTGGATATCAGGGACTAGCATTCGCAATACCGATCAATGTAGCAATAGATGTTGCTGATCAAATCATTGATTCAGGATTTGTTTCTAGGGGTTATCTTGGAGTAAGAATGAGTGAAGTTGATAGCGATCTTGCTGAAGCTCTTGGTATGAAAAAACCATATGGAGCACTTATCAATGACGTTGAATCAGGTCAATCGGCTGATTTAGCAGGACTAATGCCTGGTGATGTCATTATTGAATTTAATAATGAAGAAATTAAATTTAGTTCAGACCTTCCTCATGTTGTTGGTCAACTGAGGCCTGAAACCGAGGCAGATGCAAAAGTCATCAGAGATGGTGAAGAAGTTACAATAGAATTTGTTCTTGGTGAGCTTCCAACTGATAAGGATTCATTTGTCCCTGCAAAATCTAGCAAATCAAAAGATCCTCTAGGACTTAAAGTAGCAGAAATTGATAGAGATAATCCATCAATGGATAATTTGCCTGATGGAGTTATAGTTTCAAGAGTTACCCCAGGCTCTCCAGCTTCTGGAAGAATTTTCAGAGGAGATGTAATCACTATGCTTCAATATCGTGGCGATAAATATGAAATATATGAAGTTGATGATTTTAAGGACGCTCTAGCAGAGTTTGAGCCCGGCAAGCGTGTTGCGATTCACCTTAATAGAAATGGTTCAAAGTTTATAACCTCTGTAAAAATTAATTAATTTTAGATAACTATCTTTATTTGAATTCACCATTACATTAAATGCCTCTTTGGCTGTAAAATGTGACTCATCTATGAAGAACATTAGGAACTTTTCCGTTATTGCCCATATTGATCATGGGAAATCTACCCTCTCTGACAGGTTAATAGAGTACTGTGGCGGATTATCCGCAAGAGAAATGTCTGAACAAATCCTTGATTCAATGGACATTGAGAGAGAAAGAGGTATAACAATAAAGGCTCAAGCAGTTACTCTAAATTATCAAAAAGATGAAGAAACATACCAATTAAACTTTATTGATACTCCCGGGCATGTTGATTTTTCATATGAGGTTTCCAGGTCATTGTCTGCGTGTGAAGGGGCATTGCTAGTTGTAGATGGCTCTCAAGGCGTTGAAGCTCAAACATTGGCGAATTGTTACACAGCAGTTGATCAGGGGCTTGAAGTGGTTCCTGTTATTAACAAGATTGACTTGCCTCAAGCAGAGCCAGACAGGGTAGCTAAAGAAATTGAAGATATGATTGGTATCGTTGCTTCCGATGCTCCACACGTAAGTGCTAAAACGGGCCTTGGAATTGAGTCTCTTTTAGATGTGTTAATTTCAGATATACCCCCACCAGATGGCCGACTAGATAGTCCTCTTAAGGCTTTAATTATTGACTCATGGTTTGATTCTTATCTTGGTGTTGTTTCATTAATTAGGATAAAAGATGGAACAATTAAAACTGGCCAAAAATTTAAAATACATTCAACAGGCTTAACTCATTCAGTTGATGAGATAGGCATATTCTCTCCAAAAAAAATAAAGAAGGGCTCGTTGTCTGCTGGCGAAGTAGGTTATTTAGTTGCTGGAATTAAAAATATAAAAGGTGCGCCAGTGGGCGATACTTTACTTGAGTGGAACGATGAGGATACAGAGGCACTTCCAGGATTTGAAAAGGTCAACCCAAAAGTTTTTGCTTCGATGTTCACTATTAAATCAGAAGACTATGAAAGATTTAGGGATGCATTGTCAAAATTAATTCTGAATGATTCATCATTGGTTTATGAGCCTGAATCTTCAGATGCCCTAGGATTTGGCTTCAGGTGTGGTTTTTTAGGCACTCTGCATATGGAGGTTATTAGAGAGAGACTTGAAAGAGAATATGATCTAGAGCTTATTTCCACAGCTCCTTCTGTAGAATATGAAGTTTTAAAAACAGATGGAACACTCATAAGATTAGATAATCCATCGCAGCTTCCTGTATCCAATGATATTGAGGAAATAAGAGAACCAATAGTAAACGTAAATATTCTTACACCAAATGATTATGTTGGAAATGTTATTACTCTGTGCACTAATAAGAGAGGCGCACAAAAAAATATGACTTACTTTGGTAACCAGGTTTCTATTATTTTTGAGATGCCTCTTTCAAGTGTAATTGTAGATTTTTTTGACCAGATCAAATCGTCAACAAAAGGTTTTGCATCTGTTGAATATTCCCTTATTGGATTTGTTAAATCTGATCTAACAAAGATCGATGTTTTAATTAATAATCAAAAGGTTGATGCTCTTTCAATGATTGTTCACAAGTCATTTTCAAATACGAAAGCTAGAGATATTGCAAAAAATCTCCAGAAGCTTATACCAAGACAGATGTTTGATGTTCCAATACAGGTTGCACTGGGCGCAAAGATTATATCGAGGGAAACTGTAAAGGCTTTAAGAAAAAATGTAACTGCTAAGTGTTATGGTGGTGACATTACCAGAAAGAAAAAGCTTCTTGAGAAGCAGAAAGAAGGCAAGAAGAAAATGAAACAAATCGGAAGAGTATCTATACCCCAAGATGCATTTTTAAACTATTTTAGCTCAGGAGATTAATATGTTTACTGATCCATTATTTATTTTGTCATTGATTGGAATGCTTGGATGTGTCTATATTTGGATTAGGTTAAACATTTCAGACGTCTCTTTTAATCCATTAATTGAAGACAATTTATCCTCAATAGGCACTCTTTTCTTTGTTGGCATGATAATGAGTATATGGTTTAACTCTGGTGATCTTGGGTTAATTCTATTTGTTGCTGTTGTGATCTCTTTTGCAGTTTTCTTTATAGGAGTTTTTTATAAAAACAAAGAAATTATAAAATCAACAAAAGGTACTTTAATTCCACTTTTTCTAATATTTGTTCTTAGAACTTTTATATACGAGCCATATCAAATTCCTTCTGAGTCAATGTTGCCAGGATTAAAGGTTGGTGATTTTATTCTTGTAAATAAGTATGAATATGGCTTTAAAATAGATAGGTTGAGCAAACCTATTATTGAGCGCAATGACCCTGATTATGGAGAGGTTGTGGTTTTTGTTCCTCCTCACAAGCCAGTACCTTACATTAAGAGACTTATTGGTAAGCCAGGTGACTCTATAAGGTACATTAACAAAAAACTATATGTTAATGATGAGATGGTCCTTAAGAATTTTGAATTTACTCAGGAGGAGGAAGTAACAAGAAGATACAGATATCCATCTGGACGAATCGAAGAAGTTGTAGAGAAAGAAGATGTTAAGTATTTTAGTGAAAACCTTGGCGGCAAAGCCTACACAACCAGGAATAGCTCGGAAAGGAACAAAAATTACCCACAGCAATGGACCGTTCCAGCTGGCCACTACTTTGTTGTTGGTGATAACCGAGACAATTCTAACGACAGTCGTCAAGATGTTGGATTTGTTCCAAGAAACCATTTTATGGGAAAAGCAGATTACATATGGATGACTTGGGAATGCTGGACATGCTTACCAAGCTTTAAAAGGGCTGGTAGTATTAATTAATGCTAGAATCAATTCAAACTAAAATTGGCTACAGCTTTTTAAATAAAGAGCTATTAGAGCTCTCTCTTGTTCATAAAAGCTTTAGCAATACATTGAACAATGAAAGGCTGGAGTTTCTTGGTGATAGTATATTAAGCTCTGTAATATCTCAGTATCTGTTCTTAAAATATCCAGAAATTAATGAGGGCCTGCTTAGCAGAATTCGTTCTCAATTAGTTAGATCTGAAACCTTATCTACTAAAGCAAAATCTCTCAAGCTACATAAAATGGTTAAGCTATCCAAAGGAACAGCAAATATTGATAGCTCGCATAAAAAGTCTATATACGAAGGGTGTTTTGAGGCACTCATCGGTGCAGTATATCTTGATGGAGGCTGGGATCAGGTTGCATTAGTTGTTGCAAATATCTTTTCAGATGATCTTGAGAATATATCTACAGATCAATCATTTAAAGATCCAAAATCCCAACTTCAAGAATCATTTCAATCATTTGGAATGAGCCCTCCTGAGTATAATTTATCTGAAAAATCTAATGGATATGAATGCACTTTAGTTTATAAAAATAATAAATTTAAATCTTTCTCCCCTTCCAAACAGGGAGCAGAAACAAAGGTTGCTGAACAGGTTTTGGATTCTATGAGTAATGCGCATGACTAAGAAGGTCTGTGGCTATATTTCAATAATAGGCAAACCAAATGTTGGTAAATCAACCATGCTTAATCATATTCTTGGACGAAAAATCTCAATCACATCTAGAAAATCGCAGACTACACGTAATAATATTTTGGGTATTAAGAATAAAGATAACGCTCAACTTATCTTTGCCGATACACCTGGCATGCATATTAAATCTCCAAAAATAATGAACAAGGTTCTGAACAAGTCTGCAGAAGGACTTATTGATTACTCTGATATTGTTCTCTTTGTTACCCAGAGATTGAAACTTGATGATCAAGATATGTCAGTTCTTGAAAAGCTAAGAGAAGCAGATGCAAAAGTAATATGCGTTGTAAATAAAATTGATCAAATTGAGGATAAGCAAAAACTACTTCCTCTTATGGAAAGGCTAAGCGAACTATATAATTTTCTTGAAATAATCCCAATTTCAGCCCTTTATGATGAGGGTATATCTAGTCTACAAGATACTATAATCAAGTATCTGCCTGAAGGGGAGCATGTTTATGGTGAGGTTATGTCATCTAATAATCAGAAAGATATGTTCATGATTTCTGAGCTTGTTAGAGAGAAAATAATTAGAATGCTAGGAGATGAGCTACCTCATGATACCTTTGTTCAAGTTGAGCACTTTGAAGATGAAGACTCTATTATAAAAATACATGTAGTTATTTTTGTTGTTCGAGATAGCCAGAAGCAGATTGTTATAGGCAGTAAAGGGGCAACTTTAAAGCGAATAGGTAAGCAAGCAAGGCTTGATTTAGAAGACTATTTCGACAAAAAAGTTTTCCTTAAAACATGGGTAAAGGTCAAAAAGAACTGGAATACAGACTCAGACTACATACAGAGTCTAGGTGTTGGCGCTAGCTATGAGTCCTAATGAGTGGGATGAATGCTTCTTGTTGCATCAGCGAGCCTATGGTGAAACATCTCTTATTGCAGAAGTTTTTACCAAATCCTCGGGAAAAATTTCAATAATTGCTAGAGGAGGTAAGAAACCCAAATCAAAGTTTTTTGGATATCTTGCACCGTTTTGTAAACTAAAGATAACTTACTCTGGCAGATCCGAATTAAAAACATTAACTAATATTGATAGAGATTTTTCCCGCTCAATAGATAACTTTTCTAAAACAAGTTATAGCCTTTTATACGTCAACGAACTTCTTAGTAAGTTGCTTCCAAAGAATGCTATCCACGATGAATTATTTAATTTATATGAAAATTTTTTAGATGATGTTAAAAAGAATGACTTAGAGCTTACCCTTAGGTCATTTGAATTAGATATGCTCGAAATGCTGGGCTACGGAATAGACTTTGAATCTGACATAGATCAACAACATCCTATTATTGAGGATAAAAGATATCAGTTTATCTCTGAAAGAGGTTTTAGAAAATCAGATAAAGGAGAGCTTCTTGGTAAAGAAATTTTTAATATAAGAGATAGAAAGCTTGATCAAATCTCTAGAAAGTCTTTAAAACGAATAACTAAAGAAGCTATTTTATTATGCTTAGACGGAAGAGAGCTTGCTAGTAGGGAAATTTTTAGGAGCCTGGCAAAATGATTTTTGGAATAGGAACAGATATCGTTAAAGTCTCTAGATTTGAGGAAATGGATTCAGTTGACGCCTTTGCTAAAAAATGTCTTTCTGAAGAAGAATTGAAACATTTTTTCAGCCTTAAGGATTCAAAAAAACCGAGGTATCTTGCAAAGCAATTTTGTATTAAAGAAGCTATATCTAAAGCTTTTGGAACAGGTATAAGACAAGAGGTGCTTTTATCAAATATGACAATTATTCGAGATGAGCTGGGCAAACCATTATTTAAACCTAATAAAAAACTAGAGGACAAGATGAATAGTTTGGGGATTTCTTCAAGCCATGTTAGTCTTGCAGACGAAAAAAAATATGTCGTAGCTTTTGCTATATTAGAAAGATGAAGAATATTATTTTATTGGGCCCTCCAGGGGCTGGAAAAGGAACTCAAGCTGATCTTATATGTGAGCTTTATAAGATTCCCAAATTAAGTACCGGAGACATGCTTAGAGAAGCTGTCGCTTCAGGCTCTAAATTGGGAAATCAGGTGTCGAGCATATTAGACTCAGGCGGCCTAGTCTCAGATGACATTATAGGATCATTAATAGAAGATAGATTAAAGATGCCAGACTGCGAAAATGGATCTTTATTTGATGGTGTGCCAAGAACGCTTGGCCAAGCAGAAATATTAGATAACATGGGCGTTACTTTCTCACACGTCATTGAGATTGTTGTTGGGGATGAAGTAATTGTTAATAGAATGTCTGGAAGAAGAGTGCATCCTGGCTCCGGCAGGAATTATCATATTGACTACAACCCTCCTAAAGTTAATGGTGTGGATGATATTTCTGGTGAAGAGCTTATCCAGAGAGAGGATGATAAGCCGGCCACTGTCTTGAAGAGACTTGGCGTCTATCATGAACAAACAAAGCCTCTTACAAAATTCTACAAAGATATCAGCAGCAAAACTAATCTAAATTATTTCTCTGTTGATGGTTCAAAGACGGTGAATGAGGTTTTTAATAGTATTAAAGAAGATATTTAACTATGAATATACTGGCGATTGACTCTACTGGTAACCATACCTCAGTTGCTACGAAGATTGGAGACGATTTACTCTCAGTCTCAGTCAAGCATGAGAGAAAAATGCGCCCTGACTGGGAAGACTTACTTGATAAAATTAGTATAACCTCTGAAGATATTTCAAGTTTTGATTTATTTGTTTTTGGCCAAGGTCCAGGTTCTTACACCTCAATAAGAAGCGTCGCAACATTCATGAAAGCCTTATCGCTTACTCACGCAAAGCCCTTGATGGCTTTATCAAATCTAGAATGTATTGCTTTTGAGCATAGTCTCTTCTCACCAGATGATACAGACATTCATTGCGCCATAATGTCAGATATTAAAACAGAGGTTTACTATGGATTTTTCCAACTCAAGAGTGGCCAGCTTACCAGCAAAGCAAGCGAAACACTTATGAATAAGGACGATCTAAGAAAAATAGTTATAGATAACACCGGCGAATTCTTTATTGGCAATGCATGGGATGATATTGATTCAAATAATATAAATTTAGAAATATCTTCAAATGCAGCAACAATGATCGAACTAGCAATCTCTAAGTACTCAGATAAAAATCCTTATAAGCCAGAGGATGCAAATCCTATTTATATCAAAGAAACTTCTTACAAAAAAATAAATGATCAGTGAGATACTATTAATAATTCTATTAAGTATCATTCAAGGTTTAACTGAATTCTTACCCATATCTAGCTCGGCTCATCTTCTCCTTCCAAACTTACTGTTCGGCACTAAAGACTTAGGGCTTAGTTTCGATATTGCAACACATGCAGGAACTCTAGTTGCTGTAATTGCGTATTTTAAGAAAGATTTAATACGCATGACTTTTTCAATTATAAAACCTCAGGCCAGTCTCGCCGATCATAGACGTCTTACATTCCTTCTTATTGCAGCTACTCTTCCAATAGTAATTATTGGCTTAATATCATCTGATCTTATTCAACAAAGACTTTTTACAATAAATAGTATCGCATTAATGAATATAGTATTTGCTATAGTTTTGCTTATTGCATTTACCTCTGGTCCAAAAAATAAAAATATTAAAGAAATTACTTTAATAGCTGCTATATTTATTGGATATATTCAGGTCTTTGCATTAATACCTGGCGCATCTAGATCTGGAACAGCAATGACAGCAGGTCTAATTATTGGCTTGAGCCTTAAAGATGCTTCAAAGTTTGCTTTCCTTCTTGGAATACCAACAATTTTAGGTGCTTTAGTATTTTTGTCAGTTGACGCATCCATATCATCAATTACTATAAATTATCTGCACCTTTTACTTGGCTTTGTCATTTCAGCGGTTGTGGCTTTCATGACTATCAAATATTTCTTAAAATTTGTGGAAAATATAGGAGTCATGCCTTTTGTAGTTTATAGGCTTGTATTGGGTATTATCCTGATAGCTATTTAATGGAATGCCCAATATTAGCTGATACCTCAGGTCAAGAAAGGGCCAAAAGCCTAGCCTCATTCTTAAACTCAAAACTTATAGATAAGGCTCCCAAAAATGGATCATTCCTGTCTATTACACAGAATGCCTTAGAGTTTAATTCTTTTATTGACAATGAATTAAGAGCTCTGAAAGTTGATTTTTTAAAGGGATCGATGGGCTGGAGATTAAATCGACCAGAGCATGAAACACACTTAAAAAAAGCACTTGGGAAAAGTACTAGAGAGCTAAACATATTTGACGCAACTGCCGGTATGCTAGGCGATTCTATGATCTTCCTATCTTTGGGCCACAAAGTCGTATCCTGCGAGCAGAGTAAAATCATTTATTTATTAGTTAAAGATGCATGCGAGAGAGCCCAAGAGGAATTACCTTTTTTAAAAAATCTCACCCTTATTAATGGAAACTCGCCTGACATACATGAATTAAACAAAAATCTTGATTTTGATGTGATATATCTAGATCCTCTATACCCGCAAAGCAAAAAATCATCAAAACGCTCCGGTGATATTGCTTTGCTAAAATCAGCCATAGAGCTCGAAAACATTAAAGACATTGGGGATGAAATATTTCATAGGTTTAGGAATAAAGCCCATAAAAAAATAATATTAAAAAGACCCGTAAAAGCTCCCTTGATTTGTAATAAAATAAACTATCAGATTAAGGGAAAATCTACTAGGTTTGATATATACATATAAATACAGGAGAAAAATATGAATCCATTTGGAATGATGAAAGATATGAAAAATATGGAAAAAATGATGAAACCTGCGCTCGAGAAGTTTATGAAAGAATCAGGGTTTGTTAAAAAAGAGGATATCGAGCCATTAAAAAGAAGAGTAGCAGAGCTCGAAGCCGAAGTTCAAAGGCTGAAATAGTTTGACTGAGGATCTTAAGCCAGAGGATATTTCAAGAATTATTGAAATGGCATGGGAGGATAGAACTCCATTTGATGCTATCGAAGTAAACTTTGGACTTAATCAAAATCAGGTTGAAGATCTAATGAGGGCCAACCTTAAAAAG
>Ga0213863_10000366_pt1 | contig 34810 bp, 35 predicted proteins | sample PICome_8_FD_160128 | JGI IMG/M metagenome (GOLD analysis project Ga0213863, IMG submission 160128) | Coastal seawater microbial communities near Pivers Island, North Carolina, United States - PICO497 | ecosystem: Environmental > Aquatic > Marine > Coastal | place: USA: North Carolina... | reverse complement strand
GCGTTGCCATAAATTCTGTAGCAGCTGACGCTGCAGTGCCTGTTGCTCTCGCAGCGCTTCTTCGGTGAGCAATAGGCGAATGTCCGGGTTGCGTCTAATGGTACCGCTGCCAGAACACGGGGCATCAATGAGAATGATGTTGAGGTTCTCGGGCAAAGGTAGATCGATGGCGCAACCGTCCGCACAAATCAGACCGATAGAGTCGGTCGCCAATGGCGAGCCGTCGGCATGGGGGTGAGTAATATGACCCAGCCGTGTTGCGATCGCGCTGAGCTCCTGCAGCCGCGTTGCTTTGTTGTCCAAAGCAAACAGGTGGTGTTCGATGCCTGCTTGGGTCAAGACTTCGCGCAAATGAAACAGTTTGCCGCCCGGCGCGGCGCAGGCATCCAGCACCTTGACGGGAGAGGCATTCGGGCCCTTGGACAAAAGAGCGTCCACGATCAGATGAGCGGCATGTTGTGCCGCTTGATCCTGAACTGCGCATTCCCCCTGATCCCAACCGGGAAGGTCGGTGGCAACCTGAGGATCGAGCAGCGTAACGGTTTCTGGCCAGGGGCCGTCGGCAAATGAAATCTTTGCAGTCTCAAGGCGTTGCTTGAACGTACTAGGGGGGATCGCGATTTGGTTGATGCGCAGAGTCATCGGCGCGCGTCGATTGTTGCCCTCCATGAGCGCTAACGCCCTGTCGCCGTACTGGCGATGAAGCAGCGAACGAAGCCACTCCGGGTGATCGCTTGTCGCCAGCGTTTCGGCGTCCGGCTTCTTTTCTCCTCCGCGCTGCAGTGTTCGAAGGACCCCGTTTACCAGGCCTTTTGCCCAGGGTTTGCCCAGTCCCTTGCAGGCCTCCACACATTCACTGATTGCAGCATAGTCTGCTACAGCTGTGTACTTCAGTTGGTAAGCGCCCACTAACAAAAGGTTTTGGAGATCCAAATCCTTGGTCTTGAGTGGGCGCTTCAATTGTTTTTGGATTGCATCAGTCAAGGAAAGATAGTGACGTAGCGTGCCGTAGAGCAGTTCGCTGTGCAGCGAGCTTTGCAACCACTGGGGCCGCTGGTCCCGCACCCAATCGATGGTGCGTCCATGGCCAACAATCTGGGTTAGCGCCCGTGCGATATCCAAACGGGTATTGGCGTTTTTCGGACCTTGGCCAGCGTCTGTGTTTTGTGTCATGGCGAGTCGTTAGCTTCCGGGTTTGAAAAGACTGCACCCGTTTGAAACACGTCTGGATAACCGTTGTGAGCGGCGGCGGCATCCATCGGTAGACCCTTGCCTCGATTGATCTTGAGTTTAGACACCTGCAGCCAACCCGAACCGCATTCGATCGTAACGGTCTTTTTACTGGCTGGGGCTTGCCGGCCGGGTGTGCCCATTGGCGCGATATCGGTTAACTCGCGAATCGCCGTCGCCTCTAGGACTTGTACTTGGGTCTGTCCAAGGGTGGTGATTGCGGGCATACGGTGGTTGAGAGCCCAAATTTGTCTCGCAATATCTGACGCATCCCGTGCCCAATCGATGATGCGATCCGCTGCCGTCAGTTTGTGAGCGTAGGTGATGCCCTGGTTAGACTGCGGTGTCGGGCGCTGCGGCAACCGACTGAGAACATCAATCAGCAAATGAGCTCCGGTGTCTGCCAGTTGATTTTCCAGCACTTCGATATTCTCGTAGTCGTCAATCGTTAGGGATTTCCTCGCGAAAACCGGACCGGTATCTAGGCCTTTCTCCATTTGCATAATCGCGACGCCTGTTTCCAGATCGCCAGCCATGACCGCTCGCTCAATTGGCGCTGCGCCACGCCAACGGGGCAATAGCGACGCATGCACATTGATGCAGCCATAGGTCGGAATATTCAGCACATGCTCGGGTAACAGCAATCCATAAGCGGCGACGATCAATACGTCCGGCGCGAATGCTCGTAACTCGGCAGCAGATTCGGGCTCGCGTAGGCTTAGAGGTTGGGACACCGCTAGCCCGTGATCGACAGCAAGGACTTTGACCGGATTAGGCGCCAGTTTCCTTCCCCGCCCGCGTGGCCGGTCGGGCTGGGTGAGTATGAATTCACATGGCATAGAAGAATCTTGGAGCACCTTGAGAATGCGAGCGGCAAAGTCGGGACTACCGGCAAAGGCTAAACTCAGTTTTCGGGGTCGCTCGTCCAACCTAGCGCGCTCGCTCTCGCAATTTCTTGGTGATTCGGCCGCGCTTCAAGCTCGACAGGTAGTCCACAAAGAGTTTGCCCTCTAAATGATCGCACTCGTGCTGGATGCAAATGGACAGCATCCCATCGGCAGTAAATTCCACCGGATTGCCTGCGACGTCCTGGGCCCTGACGATCACATGTTCGAATCGCTCAACCGAGTCGTAAACCTCCGGCACCGACAGGCAGCCTTCCTCACCCTTGATTTTGCTCCCATACGGTTCCAGTACCGGGTTGATTAGCGTATGAGGCTGGTCGTTTCCTTCGCTCACATCCACGACGATGATTCGTTTGTGGACGTTGACTTGGGTCGCGGCCAGGCCAATGCCCGGCGCCGCGTACATGGTTTCCAGCATGTCCTGAGCAAAGACGGCAAGGTCTGCGTCGAAGGTCTGTACCGGTGTCGCCTTGGTGCGCAGGCGCGGATCCGGGTGGTGTAGTATTTTCAGTCGAGTCATATGTTGCTGTCGTTTTAAGCGCAGTAGTCCCTGGAGGCCGGCAGTATAGCGTCTCGATGAGAAATCTCGCACAGACATTAAAGACTTTGGTGATGCCTATTCAACCAATGCCCCGGCTATAAAGTGGCCACCATTTGCTTCGATTGGATACCGATGAAAAATTTTGCGAGTGAGGAACCGGCGGATGGGCGTTTTGTGTTTCAAAGCAGCGGCGTTACACAGCATCTGTGCGCTTTATTGTCGGATTGGTCTCGCCAGACGATTTCAGCCTGGTTGGAGAACGCACCAAGACCCAAAACCATGCTTGAGTCTTCCGGCGAACCGGATGACGAATTCCGGCGCAATACGCCACTGACTGCATTTGTCCGGCGGCAGATCCTGCCTCGTGACTTGAGGGCCGCCAACTTCTTTGCGGTTGGTCTGTATGACTCGAATTACCCTGATTTACTCTCACATATCCCGGATCCCCCCTTAGTTCTTTTTTGTCTTGGTGATTTGGCGGTGCTGGAGCAACGCAGTGTTGCCTTGGTTGGTGCCCGCCAGAGCACCGGTACAGGCCGCGGGATGGCCCATAGCATGGCCGCTGGATTGGCGGTGCGTGGTTGTACGGTGGTTAGCGGTCTGGCTTTAGGTATTGATGCTGCGGCGCATCGTGGCGCGTTGACGGTATCCGGTGGCAAAACCGTCGCGGTGTTGGGTTCGGGTTTTGGCCACCTGTACCCAAAACAGAATCGTGGATTGGCCAAGGCCATTCTCAGGGCGGGCGGGCTGCTGATGTCGGAGTATCCGTCGGGGATGGGACCTAGGCCGTATCAATTTCCCGAGCGCAATAGACTCATCAGCGGGTTGTCTGAATTGACGGTATTGGTTGAAGCGGGGGTGAAAAGTGGCTCCTTGATTACCGCGCGCTTGGCGCTAGAACAAGGAAGAGACCTGTGCGCGGTGCCCGGGCCGGCCCTCAGCCCTTTGAGCGCAGGCTGTCACCGTATGATTCGCCAGGGGGCAGCCTTGGTAACTTGCGTGGAGGAGATTGCCGAGGAAATGGGCGGTCTGCCAGAGCCGGCTCTCGCTACCGGTCAGCCGGCCATCGAAAATTCGGCCCCGCCGCCGAGTGAGACGTCGGCTCAGATCCTTGAGGCTATTGCAGCGGAGCCGCGACAATTGGATGAAATTGCCGTGCTGATTGGTCGAGATCCACAGCCGGTGAGCCAATGTTTGATGGAATTACAGCTTTCCGGGTTTGTCCGACACGGGCCTGACGGGTATATTCGCCTGCTTTAACACCGCCGGAGAAAGAGATGAGCTGGGTTGCCGTTTTAATGGGATCTGAGTCGGATTGGCCTGTCATGCAGTCAACAACGTCAATGTTGGATACATTGGGTATACGTTACGAAGTCAAGGTGACAAGCGCTCACCGAACGCCAGCGGGTACTCAAACCTATGTCCAAGACGCGGAAGACCGTGGCTGTCGGGTCTTCATCTGTGCTGCTGGTATGGCCGCTCACTTGGCGGGTGCCGTTGCAGCCCACACCCAGCGTCCGGTTATCGGTGTGCCCATCGATAGTGGGCCGCTGCAAGGTTTCGACGCCTTGCTTTCCACCGTGCAGATGCCGGGCGGGATTCCAGTGGCGACCGTAGCCGTGGGCAAGGCAGGAGCGAAGAACGCTGCTTACCTGGCTGCGCAAATCCTCGCGGTAGCCGATGACGCCCTGCATCAAACGGTGGTTCAAGATCGCAGCGATAATCGGGCCAAAGTAGAGGCTCAAAATGAGTCGGTTCAAGCTTCGCTAAAGTCGTGACAGATGTGGTCAATGCCGCTGTCTGTCTCAAGGCAGGTGGCGTCATTGCTCACGCAACAGAAGGCGTATGGGGTCTTGCCTGTGACCCGTTCAACCGCGAAGCGGTGGATCGTATTTTGACGATAAAAGGACGTGAGGCCGCCAAGGGCATGCTTCTCATTGGCGCATCCTCTCATGCGTTCGAAAATGCGATGAACGCAATGGAACCCGATGCGCGCGCTCGAGTCGAGGCCAGCTGGCCCGGCCACGTCACTTGGCTATTGCCAGGCGATGCCTACCCGCAATCGATACGGGGACAGTATCGAACGGTCGCGTGTCGCGTACCCGATCATAGCCAGGCCCGTGAGATTGCAGCGGCCTTTGGCGGTCCAATAGTGTCCACGTCGTTGAACCGAGCTGGTGAGCTGCCGGTACTGCAGTACGCCCAAGCACAGGCTCTGTTCGATACCGAAGTGGATTTGGTGGTGCCTGGACAGACCGCCGGTTATACCGGCGCCAGTGCCATTATTGGCTTAGACGGTACAGTGGTAAGAGAGGCATCGCGATGAGTCAGTCTGCGCATCGGTTGGGAGTGGCAGGAAATCCTATTGCTCATTCTCTGTCGCCAGACATTCATCAAGCTTTTGCTGTCTCGCTGGGCCACGACATTGTCTACGAGCGTTACTTATTCGATCGGGATGACTTTGGAGGTGGCGCGGCAGCTTTTTTCCAACAACAAGGGGGTACTGGCCTGAACGTGACGGTTCCTTTTAAGCGCGACGCCTGCGAATTCGCGGATCGACTTGACCCCCTGGCTGCAGCGGCTGGCGCCGTTAATACACTAGCTTTGCAAGACGGTAACGTCGTCGGCTACAACACCGACGGTGTGGGCATGGTCCGCGACATTCAAATCCGTTACGGCGAGGCTCTCGGTGGTTTGAATGCGCTGATTTTGGGTGCTGGCGGCGCTTGCCGGGGCGTTATCCAGCCCTTGTTTGACGCCGGTATCGAAACGATCCGTATAGCGAACCGAACCCTGGCAAACGCACAGGCGCTGGTTGATCGGTTCGACCGGGAGTACCCTGATCGGATTGAAGCTGTTGGGTTCGATCAACTGGCAGACGATGTGCCTGAGGTGCAATTGATTGTGAACAGCACCTCGACTGGCTTGAGTCAAAACAACGCGTCAAATGAGGCGCCGCCTGAGGGCTTGCAGAGTCTGTCACCAGCTCTTGTCACGGGACGGCTGTGTTACGACCTCAGCTACGGTGAGCAAGCGCACTTTGCACGTTGGGCAGCGACTCAAGGTGCTCGGCTAAGCGCGGATGGTTTGGGGATGTTGGTGGAACAGGCCGCTGAGAGCTATCGGATATGGCTTGGTCAGCGTCCAGATACTGAATCCGTGTACGAAAGTTTACGGCGCAAAACGTCCTAAGGGGACAGACATCGATTCCAGCGAGGAGACGCGCCGGAATATCAAGGAGCAACAGCATGACTCAAGCAAAGCGCTTTATCTCTGGCGCGGTATGTCCTTCGTGCCAAGAGGTTGACCGTACGGTAATTGAAGCGGTGACCGAAGCGCCCCAATCGGAAAGCCTCAACGAGATGGCTACGGACATGATTCGTCGACGCTGCGTCTCTTGTGGTTTTACTGAAGCTTTGGATCCCGAGCAAGCGGCCGTGACCGCGCCGCTGCCTAGGGCGCGCTATGAAAAAAGCCGGCAGACGACAACAAAGGTCGAAACAGTGAAGATCATTGACCCAGGTCGACCGAAATCCTCCTAAGCGAGCGAGAAACGCGGCGTAAATAATTGGAATTGTCCAAGTTTTCTGCGTCGAACGAGTTGCCGATCAATCATTGACTGCTATAATTCTGCCGCTTCCGCATGAGTCGATTCATGCAAGCGTTCAGCGTGACAGGCCGCAAGCCGCGAAAGATGAGTCGTTTTGGAAAGAGAAGGGACCGATTCGGCACAACGTTTCGCTGCAACAGGCTTCGTCTAAGGCATAGGCAGGATTGCTGAGAAACGCCGCTGACATTTGAGTGATCTCCCAATGTCGCTTTAGAGAAACATGCGTTTGGCAAGACTCGATCTTGCTTAGAATTTGGCGCATTTCACGGATTGGGTCGATGACGTTGATCAAAAAGACGCATCGGTATTACGACGAAGATAAAGGGTTGCGTGTCGTTGAATCACACGGGACCGAAGAGATAGGCACCGCGAACCAAGGTAGAGAGACATAGCAGAATGAAAAACCAGCTTTGCAGAATGAAAAACCAGCTTTGCAGAATAAAACGTCAGCTTTGGCGCACGATGGTTGGAATGACTTCACTACTTTTGACGGGTGTCGCGGCCGCCGATGAGCTGAACCTCCGTGTTGGGGTGACAGACATCAGCCGTCAAGTATACGACCTGCACATGACCATCTTCTTAATCTGTGTTGCAATTGGCGTGCTGGTTTTCGGCGTATTGTTCTGGTCGGTTTTCAATCATCGCAAATCCAAGGGTGTTGAGGCAGCAACTTTTCACGAAAGCACCAAGCTCGAGCTGGCTTGGACAATTGTCCCAACGCTGATTTTGATCGTGATGGCGGTTCCTGCGACTCAGGTCTTGGTCGCGATGTACGATACCGGCGGTGAGGATATGTCCATCGAGGTACGCGGTTATCAGTGGAAGTGGCAGTACAAATATCTGGATGACGACTACAACAACACGTTGTCGTTTTTCTCCGTTATGTCGACGCCTCGAGACGAGATCTACAACCAATCCGTAAAGGGCGACAATTATTTGCTGCAGGTGGACGAGCATCTGCGTATCCCGACCAATCGCAAAGTGCGTTTCTTGATCACTGCGGAAGATGTGATTCACGCATGGTGGGTGCCAGATTTTGGCATCAAGCGAGACGCAGTACCGGGCATGCTGAATGAGCTTTGGACAGTGGTAGAAGAGCCCGGCATATATCGAGGCCAGTGCACGGAATTGTGCGGCAAGGATCACGGCTTTATGCCCATCGTTGTCGAAGTGCTGCCTGAGGCAGAATTCGATGCCTGGTATGCCTCAAAAGTATCATCAGAATTGGTTCGCCAGGAAAGCTTTGGCGAGACGCTGAGCCACGAAGAGCTCATGGCGCAGGGCGAGACGGTGTACAGCACATACTGTGCTTCCTGCCATCTGGCAAACGGCGAAGGTGTTGCGCCGGTTTTCCCTGCAATTGCGGGATCTGCCGTGGCCATGGGTCCTCGTGATGATCACTTGAATCTCGTCATCAACGGCGTGGCCGGTACAGCAATGCAGGCCTTTGGTCGGCAGCTCGATCCCGCCCAGCTCGCATCCGTGGTTCACTATCAGCGACACGCGTTTGGCAATGACGCCGGCGATATGTCGCAACCACAAGATGTCATCAATTTATCTAACGGTCAGTAAGGAATAGTCATGAGCGAAGTTATTCACGCAGATCATCACGACGACCACGCCCACGGACCTGCCAAGGGTCTGAAGCGCTGGCTGTTTACCACCAATCATAAAGACATTGGCACGCTGTATCTCTGGTTCAGTTTTGCGATGTTCTTGGTTGGCGGGGTTTTAGCCCTGGTTATCCGAGCGGAATTGTTCCAGCCGGGTTTGCAGTTTGTGCAGCCAGAGTTTTTCAACCAGATGACAACCAATCACGGCTTGATCATGGTCTTCGGGGCCATCATGCCGGCCTTCGTAGGCTTGGCTAACTGGTTGATTCCGATGCAGGTCGGCGCACCAGACATGGCTCTGCCACGCATGAACAACCTGTCCTTTTGGATTCTGCCCTTTGCCTTCGGCATGATGATTTCAACTCTGTTCATGGAAGGTGGTGGTCCAAACTTCGGTTGGACGTTCTACGCACCGCTGTCTACCACCTACGCGCCGCCTTCGGTGACGTACTTTATTTTCGCCGTTCACTTGATGGGCGCTTCATCCATCATGGGCAGCATCAACATCATCGCGACCATTTTGAACATGCGTGCGCCCGGCATGACCCTGATGAAAATGCCGATGTTCGTCTGGACGTGGTTGATTACCGCTTACCTGCTGATTGCAGTAATGCCTGTGCTCGCCGGTGCGGTGACGATGATGTTGTTCGATATACACTTTGATACGAGCTTCTTTAATGCCGCCGGTGGTGGTGACCCAGTTATGTTCCAACACATCTTCTGGTTCTTCGGGCATCCGGAGGTCTACATCATGATCTTGCCGGCCTTTGGCATCGTCTCGCACATCATTCCAGCCTTCGCTCGAAAACGGTTGTTTGGCTACACCTCAATGGTTTACGCCGTCGCATCCATCGCATTTCTGTCGTTCATCGTATGGGCGCACCACATGTTTACGGTGGGTATGCCATTGGCAGGCCAGTTGTTCTTCATGTACAGCACGATGCTGATCGCGGTCCCGACAGGCGTGAAAGTGTTTAACTGGATTGCGACCATGTGGCGCGGATCCATGACCTTTGAAACTCCCATGCTGTTTGCCATTGCTTTCGTCGTTCTCTTTACGATGGGCGGCTTCTCTGGGCTGATGTTGGCCATTACTCCGGTGGATTATCAGTACCACGACACGTATTTCGTGGTTGCCCACTTCCACTACGTTTTGGTTCCTGGCGCACTGTTTTCTATCATCGCTGCGGTTTACTTCTGGTTCCCGAAGTGGACCGGAAAGATGTACGACGAAACGTTGGGTAAAATCCACTTCTGGTTGTCCTTCGTTGGTGTGAACGTCACCTTCTTCCCCCAGCACTTCTCCGGACTCGCGGGTATGCCACGCCGTATCCCCGACTATCCTCTGCAGTTCGCTGATTTCAATATGATTTCAAGCGTTGGCGCGTTTATCTTTGGGTTGTCTCAAGTGTTTTTCCTTTACGTGATCATCAAGTCGATTCGTTCGGGTCAGCCAGCAGCCGATCGTTCTTGGGAAGGGGCCAAGGGTCTGGAGTGGACATTGCCATCGCCTGCGCCGTATCACTCGTTCACTCACCCGCCGGTAGTGAAAGACGAAGAGGTGCTCGGTTAAAGCCCAAGAGTCATGACGGAACAAACTCAACAAGCGGAAATTAAAAGGACAGTGAAAAAGCTGTCCTTGATCGTGCTGGGCATGTGCGGCTTCGCGTTCGCACTGGTTCCGCTGTATGACCTGTTTTGCGAAGTGACGGGGCTGAACGGTAAAACCGGCGGCCCCTACGTATTTGATGAGGCCAGTTCCGAGCCCGATCGGTCCAGGCTAATCAAGGTCAATTTTCTGACGAATACGAACGAAGGAATGCCATGGAAGTTTTGGTCTGGCCAGGGTGCGGTGAGGGTCCACCCCGGTGAAGCGAAAACCGTCAGTTTTTATGTAAAGAACACGACGAACAGACCCATGGTTGCCCAAGCGATACCGTCGCTTGTGCCAATTTCTGCCACCGAGTTTTTTCACAAGACAGAATGCTTTTGCTTTGAACAGCAACTTTTGCAGCCTGGCGAGGAAGTGGAAATGCCGATGCGTTTTATTGTGGGAAGGGAATTGCCGAAAAATGTTGGCTCAATTAATTTGAGTTACGCGCTTTTTGACATTACCGACCGCGTGGATATGTCGGCCATCCAAGGGAATGGCCTGCAAGATCAACTGCCGGCGGCCGGCGGTTAATAACAGTTCTTTAGTGGAGGAATCTCATGGCTAATTCGGCAGAAGTCGACAAGTCGATCTATTACGTACCAGACTCTGGATGGTATCCGGTGTTTTTGGCCTTTGGACTGATGCTCACGGTCACCGGACTTGCAGGATGGCTGAATGATGTCAGTGCGGGCGGTACAGGTGACGCAACGCAATCTACGGTTGGATTTGCGATCGTCGCCTTGGTGCTATACAGCTGGTTCGCGAAGGTTGTGGAAGAAAATACCGCCGGCCTCAATAACGAATCGCTCAAGCGCAGCTACGTCTGGGGTATGGGATGGTTCATCTTCTCTGAGGTCATGTTCTTCGCCGCTTTTTTCGGGGCATTGTTTTACGTCCGATCCTTCGTTGTGCCTTGGCTGGGCGGCGAAGGGGATAAGGGCATCACGAACTACCTTTGGCCTGCGTTTGAGTCAACCTGGCCGGTTGTGCAAAACCCTAATCCCGAGCTCTTTGTGAATCCGGGTCAAAGCATGCAGGCTCCAGGAGTCACCGACGTCAGCGCTTGGGGTGCCTATTTGCCGTTCTACAACACAGTGATTTTGTTGACCTCTAGCGTCACCGTGCACTTTGCTCACGATGCAATTAAAGCGCAGAACCGCAAAAAGCTCATCGGTTGGTTAGGTCTGACGGTTTTGCTTGGTGCGATCTTCTTGGTCCTTCAAGTAGCTGAGTATGTTCACGCCTATAACGATCTGGGGTTGACGCTGGGCAGCGGAATCTACGGTTCAACATTCTTTATTTTGACGGGCTTTCACGGATTTCATGTAACCCTGGGTACGTTCATGTTGCTCATCCAGCTGTTCCGAGCCATGAAGGGACACTTCTCTGAAAACGATTGTTTTGGATTTGAAGCGTCCAGTTGGTACTGGCACTTTGTTGACGTGGTGTGGGTCGGTTTGTTTATCTTCGTCTATGTCGTTTAGGCGCCCAAAGCGCACATGAAAAAAGGGGCTTTGGCCCCTTTTTTTTGCGTTGACTTTAATCCGTTGGCGGAGCTTGCGGAACAGCTTGTGTCGCACCATGCCATGGTGCATTCAGGCCCATTCTCAGTTCACCGGTGTAGAATCCGTACCCGATGGCCATAACCAATAAGGTGGCAAAAGTGATTCTTACCCCCAAAGCATACCAAAGCCGGCGGCTTTCCGGCTTTCCGGTGTCTTTGAACAAGAATACCAAGCCACTCATCAAGCTGAGTATGACGCAGATCAATAATAGGACGATGACGACTTTGAGCAACGGGCTCTACTCCATTTCTGTTCACGATCAGTATATCAGCGCCCTGTGATCATCAAGTGAGAACGAAGTTCACCCCAGGTTGGAGAATGACCGGATTTTTTCTGGTGATGATGCCGCTATTGATCGCATTGGGTCACTGGCAGGTGCAGCGTGGTGACTATAAGCGACTGCTTGAGAACCAATACTTGGCCAAACTGACCGAGTTGCCTCAGACACCAAACTCAGAGACGCTGTCTCAGCCCTTTCAAGCTTTGCGCTTGGCTGGCCGATACCATCCCGAGACGTTTATGGTGGATAATCAGGTCTCTGAGGGCGAAACCGGCTATTGGGTCTATCAGGTGTTCGAAGACGACCGTGTTGGCCGCGTTCTGATTAACCGCGGGTTCGTGGCGTCCAGCGATCGGCAGAGGTTGCCAGACGTGAGCACACCGGTAGGAGAGCTGCGACTGACGGCCACAGTTTGGCCACAGCTGGGCTTAATTCCGGCATGGGGTTCGCAAGAATGGGCGAAGGACTGGCCTAAGCGTATTCAGCGAGCGAACGTTGTGCGAATGTCTGCAGAGGCTGGCGCTTGGCCGGCAGAGTTGCGGTTGGAACCCGGCCAACCCAGTGTGCTTCGGCCGGCCCCCTTTGCCTCCCGTTTGTCCGATGACACTCACCGCGGGTACGCGGCAACGTGGTTCGGTTTGGCGGTCGTGCTGTTGCTCGGCTACCTCTATCTCGGGTTCGCAAACTCGGAAAAGATCACGACAAGGCGTTAAACCCGGTAACATTTTGCTCCCAGGTGTCATGATTTTCGATGACATCAAAAGCCTCCACCAAGTATTGAGTCCACTATGCAAACAGAGTCTGACAAACCCACACCGACCAGCGGCCGCCGACAATTGACCATTATTTTGGTCATGGCGCTTTTCTCTCTTGGAGGCTCTTACGCGCTGTTTTTTTCTGCCAAAAGCGGTACAAGCTGGGGCACCACGAACAATGGCGTCTTTGTTCAACCGGCAACAACGGTTGCGGCGCTGGGCTGGGCAACACCCGAGCAAACGTCGTTACCAACGTCTGGTCAATGGTGGCTTTGGACAGTAGCTGACCAATGCGATGCTGCATGTGTTACGGCATTGCAGAAGCTTAGAGCCGCCCACATATTACTGAACAGAGAAGCGAAACGCGTTCGACGTGGTGTGACCACGTCGAACGCGTTTGTCGTGCCTGAGGATCAGCCAGATCTGCAGCGCATCTTGACTCCCAATGGGGATATGGATGAAGGCATCTACATTGTTGACCCTAACGGCAACCTCGTTTTCTTCTACCCTTTGGATATCAATCCAAAACTGTTGTTAGCGGATCTTAAAAAGCTATTAAAGGTTTCACAAATTGGTTAATGCACAAATAAGAAAACTTGCCGGCTTCGGGGTCATTTTCGCTCTACTGGTCGTCTCAGTCGGGGCCTATACGCGTCTGGCGGATGCCGGATTAGGCTGCCCCGATTGGCCGGGTTGTTACGGGTTTTTGACCGTACCCAATCAGGCTAGCGAAATTTCCACCGCTGAAGCACGCTACCCCGAAGCGCCTGTCGAGTTCGCCAAGGCTTGGTGGGAGATGGGTCACCGCTACATTGCCGGCGCGTTGCTACTCTTGGTCGCCAGTATCTTAGTCATTGCCTACCGCGCCCGAGAGAAAGAAGACACGCCTCTCAAACTTGCCGCGGTGTTGATGGTCGTCATTCTATGGCAGGCGGCATTTGGTGCCTGGACGGTAACCCTCAAGCTTTGGCCCCAGGTGGTAACCGGGCATTTGATTGGCGGCTTTACGACGCTGAGTTTGATGTGGCTGTTGTTTCTCAGACAGGGTGGCCTATCGGGCGTGGTGTCTGCACTGCCGCGGCCGAATTGGCTAGCGAAACTGGCCTTTGTTGCCGTCGTTTTGCAGATCATCTTGGGCGGCTGGGTTTCCTCGAATTATGCTGCGCTGGCCTGCTACGATTTCCCGAGCTGTGATGGCACCTATACGCCAGACATGGATCTGCAGCAGGGTTTCAACATTTTCCAGAGTGTGGGCCCTAATTACTTGGGCGGGTTAATGACGAATGAAGCGCGCATGGCGATCCACTGGGTACACCGTATCGGTGCAATTGTTGTGCTACTCGTTGTGGGCGGTCTGGTTTTCCAAACGGTGAAACAGGTGACCGTAGTGGGCTACGCATTGCTGGCTGCGTTGGTAACGCAAATTACACTGGGCATTCTCAACGTGGTTTGGGTGTTACCGCTACTCAACGCAACAGCGCACAATACTGTTGGCGCACTGTTGCTGCTGGTGCTGGTTACGATAAACTTCGCGCCCCGGCTGCGTATCGTGCAGTCCTAAGGCTGAGTGCAACCGCAATATGAGTGAAGTAGCCCTGAGTGCCACTTGGCGCGACTACCTAGAAATGTGCAAACCACGTGTGGTGGTTTTGATGCTGCTGTGCGCGGTAGTCGGCATGTATTTGGCGACGCCGAGCCTCGTGCCCGTCGATATTCTTATTTTCGGCAGTGTCGGAATTACCTTGGTTGCAGGCTCCGCTGCCGTGGTAAACCACATTGCAGACCAGCACATCGATGCGCAAATGGCGCGTACAGAAAAACGCCCCGTTGCGACGGGCCGTGTCAGTAATCAACAAGCCATGGTGTTTGCCGCTGTGACCGGACTGATCGGTATCGCAGTACTCTGGTTTTTAGTAAACCCATTAACAGCGTGGCTAAACCTCGCCTCTTGGGTGGGTTATGGATTGGTGTACACACTCTATCTGAAGCGTGCCACACCACAGAACATTGTGATTGGCGGTCTGTTTGGTGCTGCTCCACCGCTGTTTGGCTGGACTGCGGTAACGAACAGTGTTGACCCGGGTGGGCTGCTGTTGGTTCTAATCATTTTCGCGTGGACCCCGCCCCACTTTTGGGCCTTGGCCCTAGAGCGCAAGGATGAGTACGCAGACGTCGGAATGCCTATGTTGCCGGTGACTCACGGCGAGGCCTATACCCGTCTGCACATATTGCTTTATACGATTTTGCTGGTCATTGCGTCTGTACTGCCCTTTGTGATCACGATGTCAGGTCCGTTGTACCTCGCGGGCGCTCTTGCTCTAGGCGCTGGGTTTCTATATTGGGCAATCGTACTGATGCGTAACAACAACCCTAAAGCCCCGATGGAGACGTTTCGTTACTCCATTATTTATCTCGGTGCGCTGTTTCTGTTGATGCTCGTCGATCACTATCTTTACCTTGGTGTCGGCGTGACGGCTCCCATTCAAATGACACCCCTAGCGGCCTAGCCCATGAGTACTATTAAAAGCACAGTTCTGCTCTGTTTTGTTTTTATCTCCATCGTGCTGGTGATGTTCGTGATCAGCGTGATTCGGGTGCCTCAGCTGTCTGCAGAAGAAATGCGCAGTAAGGGGGTATTTATTTTGCCACGGCCAAGAGATATCGCTGAATTTGAACTGCGCGATCATACAGGCGCGGCGTTTGACCGAGCCAATTTCGAAGGCCGGTGGAGCTTTGTCTTTTTTGGCTTTGTCAGTTGTCCCGACGTTTGTCCCACAAGCATGGCTGTACTGGGCACGGTGGATCGGCAGCTTCAATCCGGGGATTCAGAGCTGGCGGATCAATTTCAAGGGATTCTGGTATCGGTAGATCCTGAGCGCGACAGTCTTGAAGCATTGGGGGCCTACGCCACCGCGTTTTCGCCTCGGTTTCTTGGCGTAACCGGCTCGCGTGAGGATCTTGTTGAATTGACAACTCAGGTCAACGTAGCCTTTGCCAAAGTGCCGCTGGCCGAGGCGCTAACGCAAGAGGCGCCAAGTCCAGAGGCCCTTGCCGACGCGTATACGTTAGATCACACGGGAAATATTGTGATCATCAACCCGCGAGGCCACTACCACGGTTTCATCAAGTTGCCTCACAACCCAGAGACCATTAGGCTGACCTATCAGACCCTCGCGGCGCAGTTTTAGTTAGCAGCCGCTAAAGGTGTATCTCTTGAGCCACGTTTAGACCTTTCTAATAGGGCACTTATGATTTCTGGCGTAAAACCCCAACAAAGCGAACAGCGTGCAGAAACTACCGCGTCTTCGCCGGGTGATGCAAAGCTGGGTATCGCCGATTACCTACGCGTTCGTCAGCGCAGTGAGGCAATCTGCGCGCCGCTTGAAATTGAAGACTACGGCGTTCAGCCCATGGCCGACGCGAGCCCGCCCAAGTGGCATTTGGCACATACGACCTGGTTTTTTGAAACGTTTTTGATTAAACCCCATCAGCCCTCTGCCAAGCCATTTCATCCGGCATTCGAGCATCTCTTCAACTCGTATTACAACGGCGTTGGGGAACCGTTTTCGCGAGCAAAGCGCGGGAATTTGTCGCGCCCGACCGTCGCGGAGATCGCCGTCTATCGTTCCTACGTAGACGAAACGGTCAGCGAATTGTTGGCTGCAGACAAACCGCCAGCGTTGCAACAGTCACTACTGGATACGTTGGCGTTGGGTCTGCACCACGAGCAACAGCATCAAGAATTACTCCTCACCGACATCAAATTCAATTTCGGTCACAACCCGTTGTACCCAGCCTTGATTGCCACCTCAGAGATTGACAGCATGGCACAGCCTGCCCGGGGCCCATCGTGCGAAAATTTCCAATCGTCTGGGGCGAGTCTTGAGCAGGATTTCACGCTATTCGAGCCTGGTTTGGTGGACATCGGTGCTCAGCAGGGCTTTTGTTTTGACAACGAGCTGCCCCGTCATCCGGTGTATTTGACACCATTTGGCCTGGCTAAAAGCCTTGTGACCAACGAAGCCTATCAAGCGTTTATTGACGACGATGGCTACAGCCGTCCGGAACTTTGGCTTTCGGAAGCGTGGGCAGAGCTGCAGCAACATTCTCGACGTCACCCTCTTTACTGGTGTTGGCAAGACGGTCAGTGGTTTGAGTATCGCTTGGATGGTTATCATCCGCTGGTAGCGAATGCGCCGGTTGTCCATGTCAGCGGTTACGAAGCTGCGGCATTTGCCGCCTGGTCTGACGCCCGACTGCCCACCGAGTTTGAGTGGGAGTATGCGGCCTCCAAGGAATCGAATACCTCAGGCAATTTCGCCGACAGCGGCCATCTGCACCCTCAGTCACAGCACCAAGATCACAGTCAAATGTTCGGCGACGTCTGGGAGTGGACCAGCAGCAGTTACGGGCCTTATCCGGGCTATGAGCCTCTGCTGGGTGTGCTTGGTGAATACAACGGAAAATTTATGAGCAGTCAGTGGGTTCTGCGCGGTGGGTCATGTGCCACGCCTCAAGATCATATTCGGCGCAGCTATCGCAATTTCTTTTATCCGAAGGATGCGTGGCAGTTCAGCGGTATTCGTTTGGCGCGTAATCCATGAATACCCGCCGGCAACTTGAGCTACTGGATCTGCATCCAGAGATTGAAAACATGACGCTAGAGGTCTGTGAAGGACTGAAAAAACAGCAGAAATCTTTGTCACCCAAGTACTTCTATGACGAGCGCGGATCTGAGTTGTTCGAAGCCATTACCCGATTGGACGAGTACTATCCCACGCGAACGGAGCTGGCGCTTTTTGACGCCCATTTGCCTGAAATTGCGGAATTGATCGGGGCAGGGAGCTGCGTCATTGAGTACGGTAGCGGCTCTTCGCTGAAAATTCGTAAGCTGCTCGATGCTCTGTCGCCCCTGGCCTACGTCCCCGTGGACATCTCCCGGGATTATTTGCTCACTAACGCGACGGTGTTGGCTCAGGATTTTCCACAGCTCACGGTCCTGCCGGTTTGCGCTGACTTTTCTCAGTTCATTGCATTGCCGGAACAGTTAGGTGGCATGAGCCCAATCGGGTTTTTCCCCGGTTCCAGCATTGGCAACTTTGAGCCAGAGCATGCCAAACAATTTCTTGGTCGGGTGGCCAATACTCTGGGCAGCGGTGGCCATCTATTGATTGGCGTGGATTGTAAGAAAGATCCAGCGGTTTTAGAGCGAGCCTACAACGACGCAGCGGGCATCACCGCTGCGTTTAATCTGAATGCTCTTTCCCACTTGAATCGAGTGTTGGGAGCGGAATTCCAGCTGGATAAATTTGAACACGAAGCCCTCTACAACCGTGACGCGGGATGCATCCAGATGTTTCTGCGCAGCACGGCGCAACAGCAAGTGAGCATCGGGGGCTCGGTCTTCGCCTTTGACGAGGGTGAACGTCTGCACACGGAAAATTCGTATAAGTACTCGCCGGACGAATTTATTCGACTGGCCAAAGACTCAGGGTTTGGCTGCGAGCATCACTGGCAAGGCGCAGATGAATACTTTGGTTTGTATTTGCTTAAGGCGCTTTAGTGCTCGATCAGTCGAATTCCCAAAGAACCCAGCTCGCCACCAAGGCGTCTACCCGCTGTAAGTCGCCATCACCTTGAGTTGGATCGCGAGGAACTAAGTAGTAGGGTTTTCCAAAATTTGGCACAACCCGGATCATTCGAAGCTGACCATTTTGTCTAAACTCATAAATCATTTTGTCGTCTTCAGCGATGATCACAACATCTGGACCCTGTTGGGCGCGGATGGACGGTGCGCAAAATACGCCGATCACTAGCATCAAGCAAAGCCACAGCCGCGCCCGTCGCTGTCTACCGACTGTTTCTAGCGATAAGGGGGGAAGTAGGGCCATAATCAACACCGAATCTATTGCCTAATTTTGGAGTATACCTTGGCAGATAATCTAACGCCGACGTCAACAGAACTCCATGGCCCTGTCGTGCTGGTGGACGGTTCTTCCTATCTGTTTCGCGCTTTTTACGCGCTGCCTGATCTGCGCAGCAGTAGTGGTCATCCAACGGGTGCTGTTCGCGGCGTGATCAGCATGCTCCGGCGCTTGGCGAAAGACTACCCCAATAGTCCGCTGGCCGTGGTGTTCGATGCTCCGGGTAAAACATTCCGCGACGATATGTTTGAGGAATACAAAGCCAATCGGAGTGCCATGCCTGACGATTTACGTGAACAGATCGCGCCAATCCACGAAATGATCAAGGCCATGGGCTTGCCCTTGATCAGCGTATCTGGGGTGGAGGCCGACGACGTGATCGGCACCTATGCCGCTCAAGCCACCGCCTTGCAGCGAGAAACGGTTATTTCCACTGGTGACAAAGACATGGCTCAACTGGTGACGCCTTTTGTAACCCTGGTTAACACCATGACGGAAACCACGATGGATGCCGATGGTGTCAAAGCAAAGTTCGGTGTCGGCCCGGAACTCATCATCGATTATCTGGCGCTTATGGGTGATACCGTAGACAACATTCCCGGCGTGCCAAAGGTGGGGCCAAAAACCGCCGCTAAGTGGCTCAATGAGTTTGGCTCGCTGGATGAGCTGATGGCGAGAGCCGACGAGGTGAAAGGGAAAGTTGGCGAGAACCTTCGGGACAGTTTGGAGCAGCTGCCGCTGTCGCGAGCGCTGACCACAATCAAATGCGATGTGGCCTTGGATTTGACCTTTGCGGATCTGGTGCCAAGCGAACCAGACACGGCAGAGTTGAGTAAGTTTTATAAAAAATTTGAATTCAAATCCTGGCTGCAGGAGCTCGACTCCTCGGATGTTGCCGGTGCAATCGAAGCAACTGAAAACGAAGCGCCAGCCCAGACTGCGGTTGAAACCGACTACGACCTGATTTTAGATCAAGATCACTTACAGCGGTGGATCGCCTTGCTCGAAGATCAGAAATTGATTGCCGTGGATACAGAAACCACAAGCATCAAGTACATGGAGGCCGAGCTGGTTGGCTTTTCTTTTGCGATCAGCCCGGGTCGTGCGGCGTATCTACCTGTGGCCCACGATTATCCAGCCGCCCCAGATCAGGTCAGCTTAGAACAGGCATTACAGGCCCTGAAGCCTGTGCTGGAAAATCCCGCCATCGCCAAAGTCGGACAGAACCTGAAGTACGACATGAGCGTGCTGGCTCGCTACGGTGTTGCGATAGAGGGGCCAATACACGACACGATGCTGCAGTCCTATGTGCTGAACAGCGTCGCTACCCGGCACAATATGGATGCCTTGGCGGGATTCTATTTGGACAGAAAAACGATTCACTTTGAAGACGTGGCAGGCAAAGGGGTCAAGCAATTGACCTTCAATCAGGTGCCATTGGAAACCGCAGGTGACTACGCTGCTGAAGATGCCGATGTCACCCTGCAGCTGCATCACTGTTTGTACCCCCAGCTGCAGGCTCAGCCCAGTCTGCTCTCGGTATATACCAACATCGACATGCCGCTGGTTCGTCTGCTGTCACAAGTCGAGCGTCAGGGCACCCTGGTTGACGGGCGTATGCTCAAGCAACACGGGGCAGAGCTGGCGGACCGGCTGAACGAGCTAACCCAAGAGGTTTGGGCGCTGGCAGGAGAAAATTTCAATCTCGACAGCCCCAAACAACTGCAAACCATTCTCTACGACAAGATGGGATTGCCGGTACTGAAAAAAACGCCGGGTGGTCAGCCATCAACGGCTGAAGCCGTGCTGGTGGATCTGGCGCAAGACTATGAACTGCCCCAACTGATTTTGACCTATCGCGGTTTGGCCAAGCTCAAATCGACCTATGCCGATAAGTTGCCCTTGGACATACACCCAGAAACCGGTCGTATTCATACCTCCTATCATCAGGCGGTAGCGGCTACTGGGCGTTTGTCTTCGTCAGACCCGAATTTGCAAAACATACCCATACGCAATGCCGAGGGGCGCCGGATACGTCAGGCCTTCGTGGCTCCGGCGAATAATGTGGTGTTGGCCGCTGACTATTCACAAATTGAGTTGCGCATCATGGCCCATCTGTCCGGCGACACCGGACTCACTCAAGCCTTTGCTGAAAATCAGGACATTCACCGAGCCACCGCTGCTGAAGTGTTTGGGCTCGCCCCCGAAGACGTTGCCGATGAACAGCGACGCAGCGCGAAAGCCATCAACTTTGGGCTGATCTACGGTATGTCAGCCTTTGGCCTCGCCAAACAGTTGAATATCTCTCGGGGCTTGGCTGCAGACTACATTGACCGCTATTTCGATCGTTATCCTGGGGTTCTGCGCTATATGGAGGAGACCAAGGCCCTCGCTGCAGAACAAGGGTTTGTCGAAACAGCCTTCGGCCGGCGTCTGTACTTACCCGAGATTAACGCCAAGGCCGTTCCCAGGCGTCAGGCTGCCGAACGCACGGCCATTAATGCGCCGATGCAGGGTACTGCGGCGGATATCATCAAACTTGCCATGATTGCGGTGCAAAATTGGCTGCCAGAGAGTGATCTGGAGGCACGTATGATCATGCAAGTGCACGATGAGTTGGTGTTTGAAGTGGCAGAAGCGGATGCTAAGGCGTTAAACGATGGGGTAGTAGAGCGCATGGCGGGTGCCGCCCAGCTAAACGTCCCCTTGGTGGTGGACACCGGCGTCGGCGAAAACTGGGATCAAGCTCACTAAGGCTGGCGCCCTAACTCGTTGTGAGGAACCGCTTCCTCAGCGTCTTCGGCATCAATGGGTAAGGACAGCCATTCCAAGAGCGTGGCAATCAGGTCGGGTTTACCCGTGCCACGCGAGGCTGAGAAGGTTTGAAAAGAAACCGTTGGGTGCTCCTTATAGAGGTTGCGCATCTTGTTCAGCTCTTGTTTTTGCGCGCCATTGCTCAGCTTGTCTGCCTTGTTAAGCAGAACGCGGATCGGCAGCTCACTGGCGCTCGCCCAGTCCAACATTTGTTTGTCAAAGGCTTGGTTGGGGTGGCGGATATCCATTACGAGCACAATACCAACCAATGCATCCCGATAGGAGAGATAATGGTTAACCGCATTTTGCCAATTTTTCTGGGCTTCCTTACCCGCTTTTGCGTAGCCGTAACCCGGTAGATCCACCATTCGGCCGCCAGTGCGCACATCGAAAAAATTCATAAGCTGTGTGCGACCGGGCGTTTTGCTCACCTTAGCCGTGCGGCGGTTGCCTGTGAGCTGATTCAGCACGGAGGATTTGCCCGCATTGGAGCGGCCGGCAAAAGCCACCTCGGCTCCGCCGTTGGGGGGACACCGCTTGAGATCTGGAGCGCTGGTTAAAAAGGTTGCTTCCAAGCGCTCAGGCAAAGACACATTCTCGGTCATCTTGTATATAATCTCGCAGCTTCGTGAGCGCGGGTATGCGCAAAGGCCCCACACTTTGTTGAAAAGTGTGATTGGGTTTCAAGCTGAAGTGTATCACCGCTGGCGAACGATCCTTTCAGAATACCTAACTCGTGTTCTTAAGTGATGTTAACGAATTGATACCGTCAGTCTGTGTTTCGCCGAAGCCAACGAAGAGCAGAGCCAAGGGTCGTGATCGTTACCTTGGTCAGAGGTTGTTGTTTCAATGTTCACTTGGGTTGCGTAAAACCTTGCGCAACGAGGAGTGGGCACCAGTGAATTAGGGAAAACGTAAATGAGTGTTCGCATAACGGCTGCAAAACTAATGGTTCTTTCCACGCTTATGGCTGCGCTTCTCGGGGCCAGTGCATCGCCAGCCCTCGCTGCTGGAGACGCCCAAGCGGGGCAAGCTCAGTCCATGGTGTGTGCTTCTTGCCACGGTCAGGACGGCGCGACGGCGATTGATCCGTCTTATCCTCAGTTGGCGGGGCAGAATGAACGCTATCTGGCCAGACAGTTGAAAATGTTCCAATCCGGCGAGCGCGATGTGGCCCTAATGACTGCTCAATTGATTGGCAAAAGCGAACAAGACTTGGATGACCTGGCCGCGTACTACGCCAGCCTCCCCAGCAAAGTCGCCGAAGCCACTGGTAGCGACACAGACATCGAATTGGCCATGCGTATCTATAAGGGCGGTATCGCCAAGAAAGGTGTTGCAGCCTGCAGCTCTTGCCATGGTCCGGACGGTGCGGGTAACGCACAAGCCGGCTTTCCTCGCATTGGCGGTCAGGCGGCGCAGTATACGGCAGCTCAACTAACCGCTTATCGAGAGGGCGAGCGCCGATCCGATGAGGTCTATGGTGCTATGATGCGCGGTGTTTCTAAAGGATTGTCAGACCGTGAAATAGTCGTCTTATCCGACTACATCAGTGGTCTAAACTAAGCCGACTCGGGCAAGGATTCCGTCAGATGCAGATTCAAACCATTGTTAAAAGGTCAACGTTAAAAGCTGCGATCTGCATGACCGCTGCACTGGCGCTTGCCGTGGTTCAGGCACAACACGTAAAAGCGGCAGATGCCCCCTTGGCATTTGTGGAGGGCACGCATTACGAGCGGATCGATGTACCGGTTGAAACTGGACTTGAAAACGAATCGCCGCCTCAGATTGAAGTGGTCGAGGTGTTTTCCTATATGTGTATTCATTGCTACAGCTTTGATCCGTTGTTACAGGACTGGGAAGAAACCATGCCGCAGCAGGCTGTATTTAATCGAGTCCCTGCGGTTTTCTCCGATGACTGGGCGTTAATGGCGCGCGCTTTTTATGCCGCAGAAATTTTGGGCGTCGCGGAAGAAATGCACGGCCCACTGTTCAGTGCGATTCACGTCAAACCGATGAATCTGCGCGATGAAGGCGAGATGGCCTCGTTATTCAATGAGGCGGGTGCAATCTCCGAAGAAGAGTTTACCAAGGCATACAATTCGTTCTTCGTGCGCAGCCGCGTGATGCAGGCACAGGCGAAGAGTCGAGCCTACGGTATCACTGGTGTGCCAACGATGATCGTGAACGGGAAGTATCGAGTCGACGGACGCATGGCCGGTTCGAATCAAGGCATGCTCGATGTGGTCAACTTTTTAGTTGAGCAAGAGCGCCGCTCTAACTGATCAGCGCGAATGTAGCCGACTACCAGTCGGGACGCTGGCGCTGTTTCTTGGTGCTGGCGTGTTTTTTTTTCTTATCGACGCGTCGACGTTTTGAAGAAAAGGTCGGTTGGGTGGCAATGCGAGCCTTTGGTCGTTTTCTGGCCTCTGCGATCATTGCTTCAACCCGGACAGCAGCATCTTGGCGATTTTTCAGTTGGGAGCGGTGGGTGGTCGCCTGAATAACCAGCACACCTTCTTTGTTGATTCGATTGGCTTGTTGTTGTCGCAAACGCCGTTCGGCACCGATTTCCAGCCTCAACAAACTCACATCCACACGAAGTTCTACAGCGGAGGAGGTTTTGTTGACATGCTGCCCTCCCGGCCCAGAGCTATGCACGAAGCGAAACTCGCAAGCATCGGGCGGCAACAAATTGGTGATGGATGTGGTCATGATGAATCCCAGGAGTGTCTGGCTTACTCCTCGTCGCTGATTGCTTGCTGCAAGGCGACCAGCGGATCAGGTGCGGTTCCGGCTTTCTCCTGCTCCAGCTTAATCTCGGCGGCAGCAATAAAGCTAGCCAGGTTCCTACTCAGCCCGGGCTTGTCGCCAAAGGGATGGGCTTGCCCCCTCTGACGTTGGGCCAACAAATCCCGGCGGTCAAACACGCGGCCCATGGATTGATGGTTGGGCAGACTGACCGAAAAGTTGTCCTGCATGGATTGCAACCGTCGATAGCTGTCGAGGTAGATTTCGGTTCGTTCAACACCGGAAAAATTTAGCCCGACGCCGCCAAGGGTTAGAATCGAGTGCGTGTTGGCTCCGTCCTTGCCGGTGTATCCCAGACTCAGTACCCCTTCGGTATGGCCGGGCGTGTTGAACAAAGTGATGGTGTTGTCGCCCAGGGTAATGGTGTCGCCGTCCTTAGCGATGATATCGACCCGCGGTGTCGGCATATAAAAGGCCGCTAATTCTGGTTTCGCACGAGCGACTTGCCAGTCCTCGGCGGTCATCACTACGCGGCTGCCATAGAGCTTTTGGAAAAGCGCGGACCCGCCGGCGTGATCAAAGTGACCGTGAGTGTTGATCAAATATTTTACGTCGGCGGGATCAAAGCCCAGTTGGCGGATGTTGTTGAGCAACACGGGAAGCCAGTTACCGTAAAGAGAGTCGATCAGGATCAAGCCGTCACCAGTATCAATAAGATAGGCGGCAACCCAGTCGATACCCACGTAGTAGACGTTGTCAAAAATTTGAAAGGGCTCCACGTACTGGTTCTTTCGATCTTCCCAAGACGCCCACATCGCCTCCACAGCCGGTGGCATGGAAGCCCCTGCGAACGATTCGATATCGCACTGTGCGCAGGTTATGTTTTCCACGGCTTCGAAATTGGCCAATGCGGCAACCCAATCGCGAATGGCCACGCCGTTGGACGCAAGGGTATAAAACTCAGGTCGGCCTAAGATGGTGTGGGAGTCGCCACCGGCGATGTAGCTACTGAAATTACTGACCTTCCGCCGGATATCTGCGTGGTTGGCTTCAATGGCTTGTTGAAGTGCAACATCTCGTTGACCGGACATGTTCAGGAACCGCTTCTGTACTGCATCTTCCGCGGCATCATACTCTGCGAACGTGATGTCTGGATGCGCTTGCGCAGCAGCGATATACAGTGATTCGTAAGTCATGGTGTCGGGGCTCAGATCGGCAAACCCTTGCTCCTGTGTTATGAAGTTAAAGGTTCCCCATTGTTCGTCTGGTCGAGAGTCGTTGTTGATTTGCCGATACCCGCCGGCACCATCTCCGAGCTGCGCGATTCTTGCGTCCGCATAGTGATCGGCAATTAACGAGGTATACAGTGGCGAGGGAATTGCGCCTGCGGATGAACCCGTAACAAAAATATCTTGCGGTGACGGAACATGCTCATAGGTCCACTGCAGGACGGCCTCAACATTTGCCCGGCCCTGATGGCGTATGACTAAATCGGTTTGGCCTTCCGCGACGGGTGGATAGACCGTATCGCTGGAACCCAGATGCACATCTGCCGTGCAATACGGCGCAAAAACGGTGGTGTGGTCTTTGAATGGATTGTCAGGGTTATCCAGATTGAAAATCCCGAAATTGGCCTGATCAATGTTCCCTATTCGGATGCTGTAGCTGGGGCTCATTTGCGGGTCGCAATTCTCTCGAAACCAGCAGGCGCCCCCGCCCTGGAAATACACCAGCAACTTATCCGGATCGCCTTGTCGTACGAAGAACGAATAGGGTGACCCGTCGGAGCACACCGTGTTGGCCGCAGGCAAAATTTCCCGCCAATCCGTCGGTGTCTCGCTGGTGGTATTGGATACCCCAGCGTTGTGGGTTCTATCGGAGGGCATTGCCGGTTCTTGCTGACAGGCGCTGAAAACGAGAGCGACGATCAAGATAGCAAGACATCGGCTGAATTTTGGGTATTGCATAGGTTCCTCAGTCGTTAAACAGTAGAATGCAGTCTAAAGTAGCGGTCAACGCTGGGTGATAGCAAGGCGACGCCCGATATGGCAACCGGCGCGAATGCCAAAGCAAGGAAACGAATACAGAAGATGAGTATCTTGGAACGCGACGAAGTCGTGAGCAAATTACAGGCGTGGCAGAGTCAGGCTGTAGACAGCGAGGGGATCTGGCAGTGGTCTCTGCAGGCAGCGGAAACACGTTCAACCAGTGATGACGTGATCAAGGCTGTCATGGAGATGCTTTGCGCTCTGCCCCAAGATCTTTGGATAGAGGAGGACGCCGAGGTCATGATTGACGCGCTGCAAAATCCCCTGGATCAGTCGGATTTGTCCGTAAACCTGCTCTGGAATTACCCGGACATTGTGGATCTGCGTCGGCGCCGACGAGCGTTGGAAGATCATCCCTTGTACGGGCCTTACTGCGTTGATTAAGGCTTGGTCTGCGAGGTCAGCGGCATAATGGCTAGCGGTGAAAAGCTGAAGGAGCTGTTGCAGCTGTTGGATCTGGAGCAGATTGAGGAGAACATTTTTCGTGCCCAGCACCCTGCGGGCAGGCAAGGCCGGCTCTATGGCGGTCAAATCATGGCCCAAGCGTTGATGGCCGGCGGCCGTACGGTTTCCAGCGATTTGCGTGTGCATTCGCTGCATGGGTATTTTTTGCGTCCCGGCGACCCCAAGGTGCCTGCCGTGATTCGGGTGGAACGTGCGCGGGACGGGCGATCCTTCGCGACGCGCCGTATTTTGGTGACCCAGCGCGGCGAGGCAATATTCAATATGGATGCGTCTTTTCAGGTGGTGGAATCGGGATTGAACCACCAAGCCGATATGCCCGATTTGCAGCCGCCTGCGGAAGAAAAAATTCCTGCGGCTTTGTACGATGCCGCCTTCGTAACCTGGCGCCATGAATTTCGCCGTCTGCAGTCTGAAAGCCCTCAACCACCCGAACAGTTTGTCTGGTTTAAGCCCACGGGGCCGGTGCCCCGGGACGCTTTGATCGCCGCCTGTTTGTTGGTTTTTGAGTCAGACAACGTGCTGATCGGAACCGCTCGTCTGCCCCATCGAGGCAGTTTCAAGCGCGAGCACATGCAGGTGGCTAGCCTTGATCACGCCATGTGGTTCCACCGCCCGCTGGAGATGAATCAATGGCTGCTTTACGCCATTGACTCACCCAGCGCCTCTCACGCCAGAGGGTTTGCCAGAGGCAATATTTTCTCTGCGTCCGGCGACCTACTGGCCTCGACGGTGCAAGAGGGGCTGATTCGGGTTAGGAACCCCTAGAGAGAATCCACCAAGTTACGGAGGTTTTCGCATTGCGCAGCGCGCTCTGTTGCATCCGCACCGGCGAAGCTGACATTCAATGACGTTACCCCGGATTCGCGCAGCGCATACAGACGCTCTTTCACAAAACCTTCGGGTCCGATCAATGAACTCTTCGCCAAATAGTCGTCGGGTATGGCTTCCTCGGCAGCTTTCTTGTCACCGGCCAGATACAGATCCTGAATGACTTTGGCTTCTGCTTCGTACCCGCTTTTGGAAAAGATGTCGTTGTAGAAATTCTTTGAGCGAGCGCCCATGCCGCCGATGTACAGCGCGGCTCCGGGTCGCGCCCGATTTCGCAGCGGCTCCATTCCCTCACCGATAGCGACACTGCCCCCTGCGTAAATGTCCAAGGGCCTTCTATCTTCCGCACGTTTGCCGTTGCCTTTGCGTAGCGAATCGCCCCACACCGCGTCAGCGGCTTCCGCGGTATAAAACGCCGGAAGCCAAGCGTCTGCCAGTTCTGCTGTGGCGGCCACACTGGCGGGCCCCAGGGAAGCGATGGCAATGGGTATGTCGGAACGCACGGGGTGATTGATCAGCTTCAACGGCTTGCCTAATCCGGTGCCGCGATCTTGGGGCAGTGGGATTTGGTAATGGTCGCCCATGTACTGGACCTTCTCCCGACGCCAAACTTGCCGGCATATGTCGATCACCTCTCGAGTTCGCGCGACGGGCGCGGTATAGGGTAGGCCATGAAACCCCTCAATAACCTGAGGGCCCGAAGCACCCAGGCCCAGCATCGCACGACCGTCAGACAAGTAATCAAGGCCCGCTGCAGTCATTGCCAGCAAGCTCGGCGTTCGGGTGTAGATTGGCAAAATGCCGGAAGCGATGATCACTCGCTCGGTTTCAGCGGCAAGGTAACCCATGGCGGTGGGTGCGTCGAACGAGTAGGCCTCTGGTACCCAGACTACATCCAGACCTGCTTTTTCGAGTGCCTTTACCTCAGCGACGGCTTCTTTAAAGCCGCCGGCATAATTGATCAGGGTAGAAATTTTCAAGGGGCTCTCCAACTAATTAGTTGCTAGATTATGGCGACTTCGGCATGGTCTGCGAAGGTTTTTTCCGGTTCGGGCTGCTCAGTAAAAGGAATCCTCACATGAATACGAATTCGGCAAAGCACTCGATTATCGGTCTTTTTGCACTGTTGCTGCTGGCGGCCAGCCCAGCTCGAGCATTCGATCTTCAGCCCTTCGTGCAGCAAGCAGTGCCCAATCTCGTCGGTTATCTCCAGACTAATACTGTCAACCCGCCGGGCAATGAGTCCCGCGGTGTCGCCTATCTGGGCAGATTGTTGGATGAAGCAGGTATTGACTATGAGTCCGCCGAGTCAGCGCCGGGTCGGGGTAATTTGTGGGCCTTGCTGCCAGGAACCGCTGATGCAAACGGCCGCAAAGCGCCAGCCTTGGTGCTGCTGCACCACATCGACGTGGTAACGGCAAATGCCGATTACTGGCGCGTCGATCCGTTCTCCGGTGACAAGGTAGACGGCTATATCTACGGACGTGGTGCAATTGATACCAAGGGTTTGGGTATTGTTCAGCTGCAGGCTTTCCTCGCACTGGCCGCCAGTGGACAAACCCTGAATCGTGATGTGTGGTATATCGCCACAGCGGATGAGGAAGCCGGTGGTTCCTTCGGTGCGGGGTGGCTAGTGGAAAACCGGCCCGAGTTGTTTTCAAACGTCGGCTATTTGCTGAACGAAGGTGGCTCCGGCCGTCGGTTTGCTGAAGACGTGGCGGTGATGGTTGAGGTCACGCAGAAAGTTCCGCTTTGGCTGAGACTGACCTCGACCGGTAGGCCCGGACACGGATCAGCTCCTCAGGTAACGACGTCGGTAACCCAACTGGTCAGGGGCTTAGAGCGTATTCGCGAAACGGACTTCCCGGTTAACATCGTTCCCGCGGTAGCCGCCATGTTCGAAGGATTGGCACCCTATCAGGATGAGGGCAAGCGCAATCGTTACGCCAACATCGCACAAGCGGCTAACGATGCCAATTTTTTGCTGGGTTTGCGGCTTGAAAATCCCGGCGCACATGCGCTACTGAGAAATACATGCTCAATTACTCGGCTGCAAGGCAGCGGTAAAATCAATGTGGTTCCTGCGGAGGCATCGGCTGAACTGGATTGCCGGTTGCTGCCCGACCAAAGCCCCGAGGAGTTTTTGAAAGAGCTTCGTCACATCATCAATGATGAGAACATCGCCATTGAAAAGATCATGGGCTTTACGCCGGCTACCAGCCGCACCGACACACCGCTGTTCAAAGCGATCCAAAAGATCGCGGACGAGCGCCATGGCGCGCAGCTGGTGCCCACGGTTGCGGGCGGATTTACCGACTCCCACTTTTTCAGAGATTTAGGCATTACCAGCTACGGATATTCACCCTTTATTTTCGACGCATCCGAGGCCACTGGAGTGCATGGCAACAATGAACGCATCAGTGTTAGCAACATCACCAATGGTGTCGAAAGCTTTTATCAGCTGTTGGAAGAATTCACTGTCCAGCGGTAGTGGTCAAGACCCAATATCCCAGGAGGAACCCTAAGGGGAAACTTATGAACGTAACCGATTCAAGCTACGACTTTTCTGCAATGCATGAACGTATGCAGTTTTACATTGATCAGAACATTCTCTCCTGCTGCGCAACAGCGGTCTTTAAAGGCACTGACTTGGTCGACTATGAGACCTTTGGCTACATGGATACTGAGAGCAAAATACCACTGCGAAAGGACGCCATTTTTCGCATGTATTCAAATACCAAGCTGGTGACTTCCGTAGCATTGATGATGCTGCACGAAGAGGGACTCTTTGATTTGGACGATCCGCTGGCTAAATTCATGCCGGAATTTTCTGACCTTCATGTTCTCAAGCCCGACGCGACCGGGGTGGCGGACACCTCACCGGCGGAAAACATGATTTCCGTGCGCCATATACTCAGTCACAGCGCAGGCCTTAGCTACGGGTTCATTGAGCCGACATCGGTTATCGATCAGGCCTACATGAATGGCGGGGTCAATGTGCTTGCCGATGCCAGCATTGACCTAGAAGAATTTTGCCTGCGTGTGGCAAAACTGCCCTTGGCCTATGAACCCGGTACCAGCTGGCGCTACTCGGTAGCAACCGATGTCTGTGCCCGCTTGGTGGAAGTGTTGTCGGGACAACCCTTCGATGAATTTTTACATCAGCGGATTTTTGGCCCCTTAGCCATGGTGGATACGGATTTTTGGGTGCCAGAGGAAAAAGCTGATCGGTTCACGACCATGTATGCGCCGGAAGATTTTTTCGACCCAATGAAGCCAGGCCTGAACAAGGCCGACGATTCCCATGCAGGCCAATACAATACGCGCCGTGCATTTCTCAGTGGCGGTGGCGGTTTGGTTTCCACAGTAGCCGACTATGCGGCGTTTCTGCGCATGCTGGTAAACGGCGGTGACTGGGCGGGTGCCCGAATCCTCAAGGCAGAAACGCTGCAGCTTATGCGCACAAATCAATTAGCCGATGGTGTGCAGGTCGCTTTCCCCATGTGGGCGATGCCCGGCACGGTCTTTGGCTTGGGTTTTGCCCTAAAAACAGAGCTGCAAGCCGATGACCCGCAAGTGGCCTTGGGTGAATATCATTGGGGCGGTATGGCAGGTACGCACAGCTGGATGGCGCCTGAGGCCAACCTAACCGGTTTCTGCTTGACTCAACGGATGCCCGGTTTCTGGCACCCCTTTAGCCATGAGTTCAAAGCCATGACCTATGCGATAGCGGGCTAAGATACGCTTTGCCAGATTGGCGACTCGGGCAGAAGATTAAACAGCGGAGACAACATGTCAGAAATTGAAAACGGTTCGGATCAGCCAGCCCCAAAACCCGGAAAAGGCTGGCTATTCAAAGTGGCTACTTGGGCGGTCACGTTGTTTTGCTTTTATCTGGTGTACACCCGAACAGAGGCGACGGCAGCGCGAGAAAACCTCACCGTAGCGGAATATTTGTTGCGATTTTTCTCCGAAGCAGACTGGACCGTTTGGCTAATGGTTATGATTCCTTACTCGTTGTTTTTCTTTAGCGTCGATTCTCACGCGACTTGGCGAGCCATTCGCTGGTTCAACGCACCGCAGCTGCGACTAGTCCAAGTGCTTCCGATTCGCGCCAGCGCCTATATTTTGTCCTTAGTTAACGAACAGGTGGGTAAGGGCGCCATGTCTTTGTACCTCGCCAAGCGTCACGACGTACCGGGTTGGCAAGCGCTGTCTACTATGGTGATGCTGGGTTTGATGGAAATTTATCAGCTGTTGTTTTTCTCTGGCATTGGCGTGCTGATTTACTACGAACTGGTGCAAGAGGCCTCTACTCAGATTCGCCTGGATTTAATTTTGCCCGCCGTATTTGCCGGCGCGGTCTGTTATTTGCCCCTTCATATTCTGTTTTTTCGCGGTGTATTCGGCGAATTTCCTAAAATTCGTGATGCGCAGATATTCCGTGCGTTTCGAGAAGCGCGCCCAATACAATATCTGTTATTGCTGCTCTTCAAGGCACCTAATTTGATTGGCGCTGTGCTGGTTTACACCTTTGCGCTGCAGCTGTTTAACGTAGACGTGGGCTTTGGCCAGATGCTGGCGTTCTTGCCCGTGATTTTCCTCGCGGCAGCCCTGCCGCTGCCGTTTCATGCCGGCGCACTGTTGCTCTGGACGGTCTTGTTTCCTGAATTTCCAGAAGTGGGGGTGTTTAGTCTGATCATGCACACCTTCTTTGTCCTGTTTAATGCAGCCATCGGTGTGGTGTTTTTGCCTAAGGCGAATGCCGAACTGTTCGACAAAGAGGCGGTCTAAGGGATTTAGTGGTCTTGAGGGTCCGTGCGCATTAGATGGATTCCTCGTTCACCCATGGAGAGGATTGTGCTGGCCAACAACAACCAAGCCGCCAGTGCGACCCCTCGATCAAGCCACAGCAGGCACTGCTGGAGTAGTGGCCAGTGCTGAAGCGGCGTCTGAAATAAAACCGCTAAGGTCTGGCTGCCAATAGCGGTACAGGCCAATGCGTAATAGCCAATGCCATTGTACTTGCCCAGTTTACTGGTGCGCAGAACGCGCCCCAGAAGGATCTTGGAGTCCAATGCATACTGGGCAAAGGCCAATCCGATAAAGGGCCAGAGCCATGGGTGAATCAGACCGATTTGCGACAGAGCCCAGGCGCTACTGCTCACCAGCAGCGCATCGGTGCCGTGATCGAAAAATCCGCCTAGAGGTGATGCGCTGTTGTAGTGTCGGGCGAGCTTGCCGTCGTACACGTCAGTAACGATAGCTAACGTAATCGTGATCGCAGCCATTAGCCACTGAGCGCCAATGATAGCCCAGACCAACAAAGGAATAAGCAAAAGCCTAATGGCGGTCAGAACATTGGCCGGATTGACGATTGAACCGCCCGATGCGTGCGTGCGGATTGATTTAGCGCCTTTGTCTCTGCTCATGGTGCAAATTACCAAGCGGCCTTGTGATCCTCGCAAGTGCTGTTGAGAACAAGAGTTATCGGGGTCGGCGCGTTAAACGATAGAACGCGCCGTCGCCTTCTAGGTTATCCGGGTCCATGTCGTACTTGTCAAAGAACTTGTTCGCCACAAGTTCAACTGTTTCGGGGTCCGATAAGATCTTGGCATGAGCGCGATACAGTGTGCCGTCCACGTCTAGAATCACTCGGGGGTCGCTTTCGATTTTTCGGGCCCACTGATTTGAGCGGGCTGATGCGCCGACGAAAAATTCGTCTTGAACCCCCACGCCCCAGATCGTGACCGAATAAGGGTCAGCAGGATCGGTTTCCAACAATACATTTTCACAGTCTTCCGCGTGATCCCAATTGGCTGGCCAGGGCGATAGCTCGCCTTCTAATTTTCCGCCGGGTATTGGCCCTAGTGGGGGACCGCAAGAACTCAGGAGGAAGGCGCCGACGATCCAAAGTGAGGTGTGCCTGAAATGGGTTTGTGTGAGCATAGGCATGTTCAAAGGTCTCTTTCGGATATTGCAAGCTTAGTTCAAGTTTCAATGTATCATCTCTCAAACGAGAATGGAGGGTTCCACTGTCCAAGCACGGGTGAGAAATTATGTCTGAAGAGCAAACGGAAGGCGCAAAGGCAACGGCTGACGACGTGGAAGCAAGCTCTGCCGATACAACGGAATCAAGCACCCAGGAACAGCCTGAGGTTGAAGAAGAAAAGCAGCCAGAGAGTTGGTTCATTACCGGAGCCAATGGAAACCTCGGTCAGCGATTGATTCGCAGGCTGCTAACCGAAGGAGCAATGATCACGGCGGTCGTGCGTAGCGGAAGAGCTGAGCGGGAGTTAACCCGAGTGTTCAGCGCTACCAGCCAGCTACGTATCGAAGTGATCGACTACGCAGAGACGATGTTGCTCGCTCAAGCTGCCTACGGCGCGCAATACGCAGTGCATCTGGTGGGAATTCTCAAGTCCAGTAAAAATGCGACCTATGCCACGGCTCACGAATCCAGTTGCACTTCTCTGTCCAGGGCGCTGAAGGATACGTCGGTTGAGCACATTACTTACCTTTCTATACTTGGTGCAAAGCCGGAATCGAACAACCCGTGTTTGGCGTCCAAGGGGCGTGCCGAGCGAATCCTATACCGAAGCCCGATACCTGCGTGCACCCTCCGTGTGCCCATGGTGATTGGTGAACGAGATTACGCCAGTAAAATGCTCACCCAACGGGCGAACCTTAACAGTTCCGTTACGTTTCGCGCCGGCAGCTTAGAGCAACCCATTTATGCTGATGACGTGATCGATGCGATTTGCAGCGCTGCCCGGCTTGGTCTTGACGGCGGGCTGGATTTGGCGGGGCCCGAGAGCCTAACCCGTGCCGAACTTTACCGTCGCGCAGCGGCAGTCATTGGCCGCACAACACGCGTCCGCTCGATTCCCATGTTTTTGGGTTACACCATGGCTTGGTTTTTGGAGTTGTTCATGTCCGAACCGCCGGTGACCCGCGCCATGTTGGGCGTGTTAGATCATGACGACGACATTGACGTTGCTAAAGCTCTTCGCATTTTAGAGCTGGATAAACTGACGGAACTCGATGTCATGCTTCGCAAAACCGTTGCCAAAAGCTGATCTCTTACCCCTTTAGAGCTTTGGCCAAAAACGGCAGGCTGATATCCAGCCGGTGATCAACGCCTGAATGCGTTCCGGCAAACTCCTCATAGCGATGGCTGATGCCGCATTGGTTGAGGCGCATGGACAGCTGTCGCGAGCCATAATGAATATGGAACTGATCTTGCCACCCGCAATCGATGTAAATGCCACGCAGTTTGGCCAATCGAGTCTTTTCGGCCCGCACCCTGTTGATGGGGTCGTGTTTCAACCAAGTACGCCAGCGGGTATCGATGCGCTCACCGGTATTCAGATCAAAGGGCAGGTTGAATCCGTTAGGCGCGTCCGGGTTCGGGTCATAAGTTGCGGCCATGGCGACCAACATCAACGACATGATGTCTTTGCTGGAAACGGGTTGTTCGCCATTGGGTGGGCGGCTCGAAACATGAGCCAAAAAGCGCTGAACGCGACCGTCATCTTCGCCCGGCGATGATTGTGGTCTGACGATGTGCTTACCGGGTCTTGGCGTAGGCGCCGCGAATTTCTGCAAATGCGTCAGTACCGCAGGCCACTCGGCACCGTAGACAAAATCGAAATAGGCATCGCCCGAGTGATTGGCAATCGCGCCCCAAATGTTCGGGTAGGCCATACCCAAGCGCATGGCACCAAAGCCACCGGATGATTTGCCGAAGCACCCCCGGTGGCGGGCATTCGCCAACGTGCGAAATTCATTGTCGACAAAGGGGACGAGCTCTTGGTTTAGATAATC
>Ga0213863_10000365_pt1 | contig 34859 bp, 7 predicted proteins | sample PICome_8_FD_160128 | JGI IMG/M metagenome (GOLD analysis project Ga0213863, IMG submission 160128) | Coastal seawater microbial communities near Pivers Island, North Carolina, United States - PICO497 | ecosystem: Environmental > Aquatic > Marine > Coastal | place: USA: North Carolina | collected... | reverse complement strand
CATATCTACAATAACATCATAGATTTTTTCCTTCTTTCCGGTAGGGACCCTTTCGGAATAGTATTCTTTCATTTGAATATACAACTTATCAATATCAAAGTCAGCCCCAGATACCTCAACTATTTCTCTTGGAGATATTATACTAGATCCGTAATATACAGGTAAGAAATCTACAACTTTTATATTAATTGTAGAGTGATTATCTTGAGATGGGATACGTATACCAAACATTTTAGCTACAGAATCTGGTATAGCCTCTCCAGGTTTTAAGTCTAAGTTAGTATAAACATCTGAAGTATGAGCAGGTAGCATTGATTCGCTATATTTTACACCGGTATAATTACCATTTTCATCATACTGCTTCATATCAAATCTTAACCTATCTAATATTATAACACCCTTACCTTTTGATTTATCTACTTCAGTTTTAAGAGTATCAAAACTTTGATCATCTGAAAAGTCTACAGCTTCACCATTTCTTTTTACTAAATCATCCGCAGAATAATTATTTAAAAAATCATCTGATCTAATTATCTCTTGTCTATCAGGATATCCATTCTCATCTACAGATAGAACTCTTCTGTATACATTTACCCCATAGTCAGAAACTAATGCGGCAGATACACCGGGTAACTTTTCAGATATAACCGACTTGTTAAAATATGAAAGAAATAACTGCTCAAATTTTTCTATAGTAAGCGGATTATTAAGTTCGTATTTTGGTTCACCTGTATCAGGATCAAAACCAAAAAATTCTAAAAGCTCACTTGCTGACTGGCTTGCCATTAAAGATGTCTGAGCATACTGCAAATAAGCTAACAAGTCAGTTGTAATTTTCTTTTGATCAATACTTTTATGCACTTCGCTCATTGCGTACTCTACATCAAAACTAAATATAAGATTTCTTTTATCTAAATACTTACCTGTTAGTCTGTCCGCAATTGCTTTATTATAACTATATCGCAAGTCTCCTATAGTTTTTTCAACCCATCCACCTTCACCATCAGGAATTGATACCTTAGTAGCATCATTTTGCTCTCCGGTTATCAATGTTTTAATCTGAGTAGGATCTGTTATTTCTAACTTATTAGATGGGTTTATTACTTGAAGACCCATAAAATTAGCATCTAGAGTCATTGACTCACTTTTAGATAATGGTGTATTAACATTTTGAGTATCAACAAATGTGTTAATATTATTTACGTTTTCCTTTAACATCTTCATTGCTGATATAGGAGCGGCTAAAGCAATAGTATCATTTTCTTCCTCAAACCTTTCCATACGCTCCCTCATATTGTGAAGCTTTACTCTATCAGGTCTTGCTATCCAATTACCTTGAGCATCTTGATACGATGTATATTGTTTAGTCAGTGTAAAAGCTGACATCTTTATGAATGTTTTACCATCACCATATACAAGCTTTTTAGAGTTTAGCATTGCTTGCGTTTTTGCAGCTCCTAGCTTACCAAATATTTCTTTAGTTGGTATTTTTTCTCCGTTAGCAATTCTATCTAATAGTTTATTTTGAGCAGCTGTAAGTTTCCCAAATCCAAACCACATATGCTTAAAGGCTTTTACTGTCATCCATAGCTGAGCATCTGCTTGTTCAATATCCTTTTTTGCTTCTTCAGTTTCTCCAAATCTAGACTTAGCTGTAGGTTCAGTCATTGGGAATATTGACATTTCTTGTACTGGCTTATCAATACCAAACTCAGGAGCAGCTATAGAACTGGCAGCACTATAATATGCAGCATTTTGCATCTTGGCTCTTTTAACAGCATCAACAGCATCTTTAAGACTTTGTGCTTGATCACCTAATAAGATTTCATTTAAAGAACTAGTATTAACCCAATTGCTAAAAAATATTTGAGCTAAATTCCAAGTTTTATTTTTAGCTCTTAAGTTTAATCTATCTGCAGTAGTTGCAAATTTACCAGCATCTCTTGTTGCATCTTCAGGTCTAACTACACCATCCATTATAAATTTAGGTAGTTCGTTATCTCCAAATAAAGCTTCTAAATCACTTTGAAATGCAGCAAACTCGTCCATAAGTCTTTTAGCTACAAAGGATCTAAGACTTTCTTCAGTTTCTCCTATAGATTCTAATAGCTCATCAAAGCTAATTGTTGAAGCTTCTTCTTTACTTAACTTAGCTATAGCATCTTCTAGTTTTTTCTTAAGACCACCTCTTTGTCTAGATTCTTTAACTATTCGTCCTGCATTTTCATAGTCCTCCTTTTCAACTGCAGCCTCTTCAGCCTCTTTAAGTTCTTCTTGAGAAAGTTCTGTTATGTCATCTCTTACTATTTCATATAAATGTTTTTTTCTTTTTCCTTGTAGGAACAATTTCATGTCCTCGTTCTCTACCCATTTGGTTCTTTCTTTGTCTGACCTTGATCCATCTTTAGGCTGAATCCATTTGACAGTATGAGTTTCTGTTTCTTCATCTGAGATTGCATCTCCTAATTTATTTAGTATCTCTGATTCATTTGAATTAGTCATTTCTACAAAACCTACATACTTTACTTTATGAAGTGTACCTTGATCTCCAGCAGCTTTTGCTAGATATTTATATTTCTTTCTTCCTTTTTTGCTTTCCTTTTTTTCTGCACCATATAGCACCATATCCTTTGTAGTTTGAGGAATAGTGTGCTGTGATTTTTCATGCATCTTTTGACTACCTAAGAACATAGTTTGAGATTCGCTTCTTAATCTATCTGTTCCCTGAGTCTCTATTAAAAACTGACCCACTCCAGCCTCTTCGTATGCTTTTATTTGAATAGGATCTAATAAGTTTCCGGTATTAGTATATTTAAATGCTCTACCATTTTTATCAAAGTTTTGACCATCTTTTGTAGCATTGTATCCAGCTTTTAAAACACCCTCTTTAGTATCGTCATTATATGTTGCAGAGTAGCTGCTTTCATTTAAAATTCTTTCAGTTTCAGCCTCTATCCTATCCATGAAGTATTGTACTACTTCAGGTGTAAGTTCCATTCCGCCATCTGCACCATCCATTATAGATTTAATAACCGGAAGTGATACCATATCTCCAGTGTTAGATGCTTCAATTACTCTTATAAGTGTTGGTGATAATGCTATATTATTTTTCCGTCAAATACTGTTTCAATTTCACCAGTAGAATTATTCATATTAGCTGTATATGAACCTAACAAAGCCATTAAAAACTCTTTTTGCGTTAAATCACCATATGTTATACCCTGTTCACTTTTATCATAACCCTCAACTATACCACCGCTATCATCTTGTCTTATATTTTTACTTGATTTTACACCCGCTATTCTTTGAATTTTTAATCTACCTTCAGCAGATAAAGCTCTAAATGCAGGACTTCCTAGAAGATAATTATAGTTGAGATCTAAATTCTTGTAAACATCATCTAGAACCTGCCCTCCACCTGCAACATCATTTAGTTTAGCAATTTGTTTTAGATGAAATGTAGGTAATTGATGCGCATAAACTAGATCTCCAGCTGGATTTTTAAATACAGAAGCTCCAACTGTTTCATCAAAGTTAGCATTTGCTATTGCTATTTCTCTAAGTCTACCATAAACCCCTTCATCATCTTCCATCAAGTTGTCATTTAACTCTAATGCATCTACCATATACATGACAGTCTTGTAGTCAATTGCTTTAACATTTGGATATTGAGTAGCTAGTGATTTTTGTCTTGATGTTTTATTTGTAACATTAGCCGCTATACTAAATTCAATTAAACCTTCACTTACTCTTAAGCCTAATGATTCTTTAAATGCTTGAGATATAGCTAAAGATAAAGTTCTCATATCTTCATCTGATAATTCAGACATAGGTTTTTCTTTATTAAGAGCCTCTGCTAATATTTGAACTTGTTTAACAGCATCTTCAATTAGTCCTGGATTATCTTTAAATTTCTTTCGTAAGTTTCTATATGCAGAATCCCAAATTTCAATTTGCGTATTAGCATCATCTCTTAATGCAGCATTGTATGATATTATTTGACCATCTTTAGTTCTTCTATGGATAAATAAATAATCTACTCTAAAGTTTTCAAATCCTTTTATCACGGCTTGAAACAAATCATTCCTTCTTAGAGTTCCGGGAAGTATTCCATCTTGCAGCTGACCTTCCCATACTATACCCAAATCATTAAACAATCTTTCTTGTACTGCTCTTGTTTGAGGATTATTTCTACTAAATAGATAAAGTCTTTGTAATATTTGAATAGGGTCTGATATACCGGATATTGCTTTTAAAAATCCTGAATAAACTACAGAGAAATCAACAGGTATAACTATCTTTTCTTTAGACATATTACCCTCAGCATCTTCAATATCTAATTCAAAATTACCAAACATATCAGGTCTTTGTTCTACTATAAGCTGACCAGTTATTGGATCAGTTTTCATTTTTTCATCAACTAAAGTAGTAGTACCTATATATTTTCTTAGGAAAGCAGATAAAGATCTAAACCCTCCAGTCATAGAAGCATCCTTATCCCATTCGCTAGTTGTTCTTAAACCAAATGAATTTTCTAATGTACCATCTTCTTCTTCTGTAGTTTCTAAGCCAACATCGTAAAATGATAGCTCTTCTACTACAGCATCAACTAAATCTTTACCATAATTTTCAAGAGCATTATTTAAAGCAACAAGATTTTCATATGCAGCTATATCTGTAATTCCTTGATATTGAGGGTTATCAATATTATATAAATTTTTAAATGCATTTATGGTTTTATTAATCTCATCAACTATATCAAAATCAGGATCTGTAGATTTTTGTTGTTGATCTATAACTCTTGCTACAATCATAGATGTCAAACCTCTACCTACTTTGCCATCTAGATATTTATATTCTATTTTACCACTTGGCAGTACAACCTTTTCAGTACGTAGTATTTTATTTGCAGATACCGTAACACCCATATTAACCTCCTGTGTAAAGGAGTTGGCCGCAACACTAGCTGTTTTAAATTTACCAGAATCAATACCTTCATATAATAACTGTAGTTCAGTAGCGTTATATGTTCCAAGTATAGATTTTATAAATTCCATTATTTTATTAAATAAAGATTTTATCCAAGAAGCTGTTTTAGTTTTCTTGGGATTTTCTTTAAATATCTGAAATTCATCAGCCATATACTCTTCATAGTACAGCTTCTCTAATTGTTCATTAGATAAGTTTTTATACTTTTCAATATCTGAATTTTTTAATCTTTGCAATTCACTTGCTAATGACACACCTTGCGCTCTAAGTTTAGCTCTTTTCTCTTTTTTTGCAGCACTAATATATGTTGCCTGTTGTTCTGGTGTTAAAAGCATTCTAAATACAGCGTGAAATGCTTCATGATATCCATACTTAGATGAAGTACCTGTATATATTGTACCGTTTACTTTCATCTTTCCAGCAATATTTTTGATTGCCATAACAAAAGCACCAACCCTTTCACCCCCAGACTTCATGTTATTACCAAGAGTTGCAATATCTTCTGTAGTTATAAAATCAGGAAGATTTTCATTAGCCCAAGCTATAAACTCATCTATATCATTTACATCTCTTTCTGATAAATTTTCAGCAACAACTTTATTAGCTGATAGTTTATCTCTTATTTCATTCTCTTCCTTGTTAAGTTTTTTCCATCTAGGGTCTTTCTTTGTTTCAGCTTCAATTTGACTTAAAGGTAAACCTCGTTTTAATACTTCAGCTTTAATAGCTTTCTTTTCATTTTCAATTTGAACAAGTCTTTCCGAAAGTTGGGTTCTATCTAATTGTTGAGTTATTGATTTATTACTTGGTGCAGAACCTTGTTTAGCAGATACTGCCTGAACTACCGCATTTGCAAGTTGAGAATTTTGAGCTGATGTTAAATCGCTTAATCTAGAACCTTTTTTAGCATTTCTATTTGCTTGAATTATACTTGTCAATTCAGCATCAAAAGCTTGCTGTATTGCTGATTTATTTACAGGTATACCTTTAGGTATAATAACTGTAGCCATAGCAAAGCCTGGTCTATTAGCTTTATCTGATACTTTTACCTTTGATTTGTATGATACCTGCGAGCTTCCGTCTTCTAACTTGGTTATTCTGAAACCATCTTTACCAAATGTTTTATCACCTCTAGCGTCTTGAACAGATTTATTCTCTTCTTCTGTGGTGTTGCTTGACGATAATGTTTGATACCCATCAGCAGTTCCTGATATGACAACCTTGGGATTAGTTAATACAGGTTCTACTTTAGTATTATCTGAAAGAGGTGCTTTTAGTTTTGCAACTAATATATTTATTTGACCTGATACAGCTGGATTTTGTAAAACTTGCAGTTCTTTATTTGTAAGTGATTTTCCTGAAGGATCAGCAACCATCTTATTGGCAATAAACTCTTTTTGACCTTTTGTTAAATTTGCAAAATCATTATTCTTTAGTCTAGTAAATTCTTCTTCAGATAATAAATTTATATCATTTGAATTTGGATCTTGTTCTGAACTAGAATCTTGATTTATAGCTTGATCAATTTTTTCTGCTTCAGCAAGAGCTAAGTCTTTTCTTGTATAAATTGCACCATCTAAGTCTTTACCTGAAGGAGTAAGTATTTTCCATCCACCTTCAGTTTTGACTACAGTATGTTTTCCGGTCTCTATGTCTGCAGGATTTGAAGTTGATGAACTTATTGCAGATGCTAATGGCAATACTGATTGAATTTGCTGTAAGTCAATACCATCTATATTTGAAATCAGTTTTACATCTCCACGGACATTAGGTTGCACTGTTGCAACAACTTTAGATGCAATTTCATTTGCAGATGCTGTAACTGAAAAGCCTTCTCTTATAGATCCTATATCAAACTTTAATTTAGATGCAGCTTTCAATAAATCTTTTCTAGCATCCGGTGTATTTTTAGTAACTGACTTGCTCCATTCTTTTAATTCTGTGTTTGCCTTATCAAATAAGTCTTTAAAGATTTGAGTTTTATCATCTAAATTTTCATATTCCTGTATTGAAGCTAAGTCATCCATATATACACTAACTGCAGACTTACCTTCTCTATCATATATTTTTAATTGAATGCTACCATTTGCAGTAAGATTTACATCAACAGTATATCCTGGTATATTTGTAGCAATAAAAAAGTTTAAATCATTAATCTCAGCATTAAACTCAGAATTATAATTAGTATTAGCTATTACACCTGCTTTTCTACCTTTTACTTCTTTAATGTTTTCTTTCTGAGATAGAGCAGATCTTTTTATTAATCTATCTGCTATATCTTCGAGAAGTTCTTTTGAGACAACATCGGACTTAACTGGAAAATAAGAGTATGTTCCATTTTTACTCTTAACAATCATTACATATCTTCCTGCATTTGCTATACCATCCATCATAACAGAATTTTGTTCTGCCATTTCTTTCTTTATTCTTTCTGGAAATTCTACTCTTTCTTTAGGTGAACCGCCTGTCATTGAAGTTATAAATCTAGAAGCAACCTTGCCTTTGCTATTCCTTCTATTTTCAACAATAACTGTATGGCCATCTACTTCATTTATTGAAAGTTGATCAATACCTATTGTTTGACCAGTTGGTAAAAAGTCCATTCTACCTGCAGTAGTTGATAAGTCTACACCTAATTGCTTTAATGTAAATTTTCCAGATTCCTTTTTACCAAGCAATGAAGATATTGTATCCATCATTTTATACTGGATAGCAAAGTTTTTCCTAACATTTCCAGCAGCTGTTTCAGCATCTGTAAATATTGAAAATAAATCTTTTACTTGATTAGCTGTTATATTTAAAGGATCAATTTGACTACCATTATTATCAAATAATGCAACATCAGTATTTGGGAAATAACCAACTATATTATTTTTTGGTAAGTTTAGATTTGCTTTTTGCAGAATGCTGTTAATTTTTCCTTGTAATTCTTTTGGTATTTTTAAAGCTATACTATAAGTTTGAGTAGCCCTTTTTATCCTAGAGTTTGGGGCCTTATCTTCAAATTTAAAGTCTTGACCAGTCAATGTTCCACCGTTTTGAGCTTTAACCACTTCAACTTCTAAAGCTGCTAATTCCTCAGCATTAAGCGATGCTATTATTGCCTGAAATCTTCTTTGAGCAAGGACTTCATTTTCCCTTTTTGTTTTATCAAACTTATCATTTACATGATAAACTAAAGCAGTAGCTTCATCAACTCTTAATTTACTTACATCAGAAGGAACATTTAATTTTTCAAGTGATACTTCAGAAACTTTATAGCGAGCTTTAAACTCACCTGGATTTAATTTAATAGCTGCAGCATTCCTGTTTTTCTTTGTACCTTTCATTAAGGATACTTTTCCAATTGGTAATAAATATAATCTACCTCCAGCATTTACTTCTTTTGGTGTACCTATTACTATATATTTTTTACCTGTTGTTGAATCTACAACTTCGGTACCAAAGGATAAATCAAAACCATCAAAAGAGAATACTCCATCTTGAGGAACTATATTATCTAATTTCTTTTGCGCAGCCTTAGCTTTTGCTTTATCACTAAATGCTAATCCAACATCTAACCCTGCAATCTCTACAAGCTCTTGTTGTATTGGAGTACCATCATTATATACAACTTGGTAAAAGGTTGTAGTTTCCCCCGTAGTCGGATCTTTTACTACAATCTCTATTACTTTCGTTTTATCACCTGGGGAAACAACGGTCTCTTCCGCAACATCAGTTCTTTCTCTTTGAAATTCGGGAATAAAAGTTTGAAATGTTGTATTTGTATCTCCTAATATTTTTGATACTAATAGATTACCTTCTTGCAAAGATAGCCAATCAGCAAATCCTTTATCAGTACTGAATATATTATCTTTAACATCCTGTTCTTGTATGTTAGATAATGTTTGATACCATAGTTTTTTTAAAGCTTGGTATGCTTTAATGTGGTTTTTTGCAACAGCTGTTTCAACAAACTTCTGAAAAGTCAAAGGCTTAATTCCTGCCTTTATACTCATTGCCCTATTTTTTTTATACAGGTCTTTTAAAACTTCTTGTAGTACAGGTGACTCAGATGCACTGGCACCGTAGACTAAAGCTTCTGGCCCTTCTATGCCAGCTTCTTCTAGTGCTTCATCTACTGAATCAGCTGCTTCTTTTTGAGTTGCCTCTTCATCGCCTTCTTTTAGTTTTCTCTTTTCTTCTTGTACTTTGGCTTGAGATGTTTGTTTATATACATCTATTATTCTCATAATTTTTGCATACAATTCAGGATCTGTAGATTCATTTACAATTCCTTGATCACTCAAAAATGTTTTTAAGTCATCAGCATTACCTGTTCTACCAAATGCAATAGCTTGATCTAGATCAACATAAATTCTTAATTTTAAAAGTTCATTTAATACTTGATTTATTTCTTTCTTGTTTATAAAGGCCCTTATAGCTTTCTCTAAAATCTCAAGTTTATTTTCATGAGCATATTTTAAATACTCATATCCTCTTCTTACTATATAATCTAATCTTTCAGGGTTAGCCAATATTGCTAATGATTTATCATAAACCCTTTGTCTATTTGATAAATGATTATGGTCTACTATTTTATTAACTACATCTTTAATTCTACCTTCATCTACAAAATCATCTTTAGTCTCAGCTACAAGTTTAAGATACGCTAATACTTTAGGCATAAGTTTTGAAGTTTTTCTTCTATCAAAACGTTTATCTTTTGCAGACAAAGTTTGATTTTCATCAGCATATAAAACATCTGCTATAGCTTGTAAAGCCAACAGCTTTTTTTCTTTTTGCTTTTTTAATAACTTTGTTCCTGCCTCACCTAAACCAGGTATTTCTTTTTCAAGCATTTCAATCTCTTTCAAAAGTGTTTTCTGGTTTAGTAAAACTGTTATATCATTTGCAGCAATATCTTTTATAATAGGATCAGAAGCAAGCTCTTCATATATAGATGCAGCTCTTTCTCCTGCCCTAATAAATCCATCCTTTGTAAATAAGGTTAACATTCTGGCATGTTCAAATGCTCTATGCTTTAATGTTTCATCTACCCATTCTCTAGAATTAGGTTCAAACTGAGTAGGGTCAAAAGGATTTACATTCTTATCTTTATTATCACGATAAGTTTCCTCCATTTGATCAATGTTAGCTAATTGCTTTGTTATGCTTTCTCTTAACTTTCCATTTTTAGCTCTAACTTTTTCACTTGGAAATGCTTCAGCTAACTCCTCATCTGAAAGTGTTAAAAAGTCTTCAAGTTGTTCTCTAAAAAGATCTTGACTACCATTATTAAATATATGAACCAAGTGTGCAAATCTAGCTTCATCTTTAACATCAATGTGATCCATGATCTCATTGTTATCCATTGCTATCTGAAGCTGGCTAGCTGCTTGTTTTTGTGTTATAAAGTTTAAGCTTGACTCATCAAACATTGAAGTAACATCACTTGCTTGAGCATTCCATGTTTCATTTAGAACATTTACAGCATTTTCAACAAGTTTATCTACATTTTTTTTGTGATCATCATAAGCCTCTTTATTAAAAGTCATCTGATACAAAGCTGGTATACCTTCAAACACAGCTTTTTGAGGTCCTGACACTACACCTCCCATCAAAAATCCTGACATAAATGTTTCAAAACCTTGTCCGCTAAACTGCTCACTTAATCCATGCAAAGCACTAGCTTTAGCTAAAGCTAAGCCACCAGCAGAAGGATCAAACGCAATTTCTTTAAAATAATCTTTAACTCCTGCAGACACAGCTTCTTGATAAGTTTCTTGAATACCTTCGCTAACATTTGCAGAAAAGAATCTCAAAGCTGCTCCAGCACCCATCATTGCTCCACCTTTTAAACCACCTGCTCTAACAGACTTATATAGGTACTTTAGGTTCATAAAACTTTCGCCAACATCTTCAAAAACATCTTTAGCAATTTTTCCTCCTTGTACCGTTGCTTTTGTTTTTAATATACGTTTTGGTAATCCTTCAATAGTATCTCGCATTACCCTGCTAAGACTTCTTTTAAATCCGCCAAATGAATTACCTAGTAATAATTGATTGGATAAATATATTGCCGGTGCATTAAACATCGTTGTTGAAAAAGCTGCCTGTCTAGCTCTTTCATTTATAGCAATCATTTGCTCTGTTGTAACATCTCCAAGACCTTCTTTTAAATTTTTAGCAACTTGAATTGAATATTCATTTTGCATATGCTCTTTAAAAACACCACCAGCTTCCATTCTACCTTCACCTAAAGCCATATGAGCAGATCTTATATCTCTATAAAATCCACCAAAAGCTTTAGAATATTTAGCAAATTGGGTTAAATTTTCTCCAGCTTTTTGTGCAGTCTTTAATTGTTTAAATGCACCCATTGTTTCGGGAAAGAGTAACTTACCTAATATGTTATCTCCATTTTTAACACCTTGCCAAAAATCTCTAGCTCTCTCACTATTTTTTAAGCCATCAACTATTCTTCTACTAGCATTTGCCATTTTTCCAACACCAAAGCTATCCGAAATTCTTCTACCTAGTTTTGCTAACTTTGATAGTTTACTTACGTTTGCTGCAGTTTTAACAGCTGCCGCACCACCAAGCACACCACCTGAAAGAGCAGTAGCACCCCACATAATTGCCTCTTCTAATGCAATAGATCCAATTATACCAAATGTATAACCAGATTGCAAAATCATATTATTCATAAATCCGCCAAAGCCACCTTTGCTAGAATTACCAACTCTCATTGCATCTTCAAACTCTACTGCACTTTTAAGATCCATTACATCATCACTAAACCAACTTCTATAAACACTAGCAAATCCTGTAGTCGCAAGTGTTCCTACTTCACCCCACATTCTACCAGCATCATCCCACCAAGATGAGTTTTCATTGTAATACGTTTCATTATCTGCATATGGATGCCATCCTAATTCTGCAAATTTTGGATGAGCATAATATCTATCAAAACTACTTTCTCTTATTCCAACTGCAATTGGGTCTGCAATATTTGCTGTAGGATCTGAGAAGATGTCATTACCCTTTGCTTTATCTACAGGTAAATTACCTAGACTATGAAGAGCTCTCATCTTACCTTCTGCAGTACTTAAGTCTGGAGCTTGTCCTTGTTGATATGGATTAAATAAACCTGTTGCTTGTCCTGGATCTGGATTATTATAATTAGATGTAGCAGGCATGGCAAACCTATTAACCATATCAGCATGTTCATTTAACATGGCCTGATACTCAGGATCAACAGATTCATCAAAAACTGCCAGCTCAGGTGGCATTTCTAATTCCGCAATACTTTCAAAAACAAATTGGTCTTGAGGTATACCTGGTGCAGGATTTGGTACTCTAGACTCCTCGATAGATTTATTTAATTCTTCAGACATATTTATTTAGGTTGTGCTTCATATTCCTTAGCGTTATTAAGACTAACTGCTTCAAGATATGTAAGATATTTTTGTATTTGTAAGTCTAACTCACTTCTATTAGATTGATTCATAGGGTTTCCATTACTGTCTAAGAAGTTAGTAACATGCGTCTCTCCCATATACTCAAGATTTCCACTCCCGGTATCAAACTGTATCTGATCTACATATAATTGGTAGTTGCCAGATGCATCTTCTAAAACTCTCAACTTGCCGCCTTTAGGTATTACTTCAACAGCTTGGCTATCTTGACTATTTGCTATATCTACAGCATAAGATGAGAAGTTAAATTCACCAAATCTTAAAGGATTTTTATCTTCTCTTTTAGGAATTACAACACTGACAGTTTGAAATTTATAAAGTTCATCCTCACCAATACCTAGTGAGCCTTTATACTTATCTATAAAGTCTTGTGAAAATTTAATTTTATATCCAGCGTTTCCATCCATCCCTGACTTAGTTGATGCATACGATGGATCTGCACTTATTGATGGAAAATATTCTATAGTTGCATTAGGATAATCAGATTTTGTTGCACCTTTTTGTTGCATTCTTTTTACCTCTCTGTAGTATTCATCTAAAAGAGTTCTGCCTATCATTTTTGCATTCTTCTCAGATCCTTCATCACCCGAAAGTATTTCTTCTTCGCTATCATATTCAGATGTAAATACATTCCATCTAGCATCTTCATCACCTTTTGTAACATCATATGCTATTACATGTTTACCCTGAGCGTTACTTAATTGTTGATCTGCTTCAAATAGAGATCTAAATATATCGTAAGAATCTCCTTCTAATGCTAACGGATCAACGGTAACTGAATATACAGGATTAGCTGCAAGTTCACCAGCTGTCATATTTTTAGCACTAACGCCTCTCATAGCTTGATTTACATCATAAGTTTGAAACATTGGAGAATGTGCAGCTGTTTCACCACTTTTGCTTTTGATTTCTGCAACCTCTGAATCAAAACCTCCAGTCATAGTGTAGTTAGCTAGTTCATATAATTTATTATAAAGAGTGTATGCGGCTCTATCAGAAAGATCTTTTTGAAAAGATAAAGGTGAATCTTTATCAATACTTAGACCTATTCCGGAATTCAATATTCTAGTCTCTTCGTCTACCTCTGAAGGGGTATCCTCATCAAAGACTCTACCCGTTCCAACAATTGTTGGTCCACCTAACACTCCGCCTTTCCCTCCTGGCCTTTCAGCATTATGACCCCAACCTATAGGGGCCCAATTATCATCATAATCTCTTATTCTTTCAAATGCATTATGCCTCAACAGTCTAGTATCATCCAAGAATGTATCCTCAGAACTTGTTCCGCCTTTTCTAGCCCAATCTTCAAAAGCTGCTGCATACTCAGCTTTAGTATACATTTTAGTTACACCCTGTTCATTTTCATAAAAAATATTAGGCATGTACTCACCTTCTGCATTCTGTTGTTTTGATACCGCAAATAATTCTTCACCACCTTCCATGACACCCATGATATCAGTAAACATAGCTTTATCAAGATTGCCCTTCATTGTATTATAAAGTTTTGATTGTACCATATCAACTTTATTTTTTGTACTGCGGACATCATTGTAATCTTTCAGGACTTGCATATATTCTTTACCACCATCTGAAGCTAACCATGCAGGAGCTTTATTTCCACCTAATGATATTCTATCAGCTTCTGAAACTTTTAATATATTACCTACATTTGCAAATTCTTGATTTATTAAATCACTATGAACTTGAATTCCATTAGCATCTGTTTCTAAAAGTTTATCTCTTAGCTCAGGTAATGATCCGGTAAATCCAGCAACAGTATATCTACCAGTACCATTATTTTGAGTATTCTGTATTGTTTTTAATATTACATCTACAGCTTTAGCATTAACTTTACCATCTAGCTGTACAACTCTACCTTGTTGGTTTTTAATAAAGTCAGCATTTAAATCCAATGTACCATCTTCATTAACTAAATCACTATCTAATGTCCCAGCCTCTCCTGATTTTACAACAGACATAAAATCCATATTACCAGAAGAATTATTCTTTGCTTCTGCTTCCTCTTCTGCTTTTATTTCAGCCAGCTTATATGCATGTTTTCTAGCATCTCTTTGAGCATCATACATTGCCTGAACTTTCATCTTACCATAAGGATTAACCTCAAGACCAACCTTTTTCCCAATATTACTATAAGAAATAGCCGCGGCCTGAAGATCAGATTGCATATTATGATTCATTATTAAAGAATATGCTCTATTTAATAGGGACTGTTTGTTCTGTGTATTTACTCCTTTATTATCAGCAAGTGCTTCTCTATCTGATTGCAATGCCATTTCTAAAGCATCGTACTTTGACAAAGCCTCATTCATTTCTTTTTGAGCTTTTGTACCTTCAGCAACACCATATTGTTTTTTATAATTTTCCCAAGATACTACAACAGCTTTTTGTTCAGTTTTCTGCTTATCTAACTTTGAAGTTCTATCTGCAATCAACTGCTCCATTCTTCCAATCTGTTCTGTGGCCCAGACTGTCTCGCCTTCATCAATTGAAGAAAAGCTTCCTTCTTGAACACCTTTTTCTGCAAACATACGTGATCTTACAAATGCATCTGCATGATATGCTTGAACAACTCTAGGATCATTTTGCAAAGTTCTTTGAACCATTTGTAATGCTTGCTTAGTTATAAGGTCGCCATTCTCTCTTTTTATCACCCACAGCCCATCTTCACTTGGTTGATCAATTTTAGCTTCTAAACCAGATTCCTTTAAAACATTAAGCGCCTCTTCATAAAGATTTGCATTTGGTGTATACTTTGGAGTTCTCATTTTAAGAGCTTCCTCTTCTGATGCATTTATAAAGTCCTGCATTTCGTATCCCATCTTCTGAACACCTGTTTGCCAATATAAAGAACGCTCTTCTCTATTAGGAGCATTCTGCATCATATTGACTTTTTGCATTTCATTCTTATATTGTCTAGTAGTAACCAGATCTTTAACAATTAAGTCTTCTTCAAAAAATGGTCTAAATATACCTTTCGCAGCTTCAGCATTTTGCATAACTGATAGATCCATACCCGATATTTGTTGTAGCTTTGGTCCAAGATTATTTGCAAACTGATCTCTCATTGCTTGAGTATCACCTCTAGATAAATCTCCGTATACTACTTTGCTATATAAATCATTTACTGCTTTATAATTGGTGTTATATTTTTGAGTCTTTACATCTAAAACATTAGATAAGAACTTATAGTCCGGTGTAAACGGCTGAAAGTTTGGTAAATAAGATTGTACTCCTGGTATATAAGTTGCCATAATACTAAATTAATGAAATTTTATAAGTTTAATAAACATATTAAAAACACTTTTAAGGTTTAATACCCCATCTTTCCTGTATAAAATGGGACTGCATAGGGTTTTATTTTTTCACCACCTGTCTTCCCACTTCTATATTGACCAGTCATACCTGAAGGATTACTCCTCATTTCTCTTTGCATATAACTTTCTTGAGGTTGCATTCCTGCTTTATTTGCAGCATGCTGCGCCATTAATCCTTCCATAACTTTAGCAGATGGATCTTCACCCGTTGCAAGCTTCCATCTTGTAGCAAGCTCTGAATACTTATTCATAAAGTCATATTCACCAGGTTGATCAACTGGATTTAGTGATTTAGAATTTGTTTGGAAAACCATACCGCCTGATGTGGGGTCAATGTTATAATAGTCTTGTATTGAGTTAAGGTTGAATGTATTAGCTCTATTAGAAATAGCATTACCTAAAGCATCTGCGTACTGTTCTCTATCAAAGTTCTTTTCATCCATATATGTTTGAAGAACTTTTTGAGTATCATCATATTCTTTAACTCTTCTTCTATCTTGTTCTTGATTAGCCATCTGATCGTATTGAGCTTGTATGGCTAAACCTCTATTAATAGTTCCTGTATTTCTTTGATTTGCTCTACCTATTTCATTTGCAATTTCTAGAGCAGCTCTTCCTTGAGCCTGAGCATTTCTTGCAGCCATACTCTGAGGTCCAGCAAAAGCTCCAATAGCTTGCTGAGTTGTACCTAATTGTTCGTTAATTGCAGCAATAGCTCTAGTAGGATCTTCTAATACAAAGTCATAGTTTGTTTTTTGCACAGCAGGTTGCCATGGCATAAACATATCTCTTTGCCTATTACCTATTGCATTAAGCTTTAACATATCCTGAGTCCACCAATCTGCTTTTGGTTTTACATAGGGTGTAGATATATCGGGAACTTCAATATCTTTTACAGGCTTTGGATCTGGTGTTATTGGTGTATCGTCTGGTGTTGGTGTTTTTTCAGGCTCTTCAAATAAAGGTGCGCTATATGTATGTCCCCCAAAATCACCATCTGTACTTTCACCAGATCTATATGCATTATCAAATGTGCCTTCTGGAAAATCAATATCTTTAGCCCAAGGATTTTTCTTTTTAAAGTAAGCTTCTCTTGCTTTAGGTGTAGAACCTTTTCCTTTAAAATAAGGAAAATAAGCTTCACCCTGATTTTTCATAGCATATTCATATGCTCTTTTTTCATATTCTTGTTGAAAATCTTTAACCCATTTACCTTGTCCATATTTATATCCATCAAGTTCTTTAACCCAAGGAAATCTTGTTTCAAAATCTGTTTGTTTATCCGGATCTAATAAATTTAAATCTCCATAATATACAATATCTCCGTCTTTATTTTTTACACTGGGTTGTAGTTCTAATCTTGTTGTACCAAGATCTTCAGATACAAGATCTCCGTGTATCATATTTCCTTCAGAGTCTTTATATATAGTTGCTATTTTCTGACGAGATTCATCATATATTACTATTCTATTAGCTTTGACAGTTTTTTTCTTTCCATCATCTGTTTTTACAACAACGGTTGTTTTTTCTTCCTCTTTTTGTTCTTCTGGAATATTGTCTGTATTTATTTCAGCAACAGGTACCTTTTCTCTAAGTGCATCAAACGTATTACCCAAATCATTTTCAGAATACCAGGATTCCCATTGAGGATCTTCTGAATTTGGAAAACCATCTCCATCATGATCTCCATCATCACCAAGAAATTTTCTCAAATAGTCTATATTATCTGTAGCATTCAGCTTATTGAAATCAAACTCCATTCCGTCTTGGGCAATCTCTCTTCCATATTTAGATCTATAAGAATCAAAGCCAGATGGACCAGAACCATCGCCAGCAATAATATCACCTGCAAGTCCTGTATTTACATCATACACTCCTTGACTCATCATTGGATCAAAGTTCATACCCATATTATCAGCCATACCCATTTTAAGTAAATCTTGTTTAGCTTGTCTACCTCTTTTTGTTTTAATTCTTTCTTTAACTAAACCTGCACCCTTTACAATAGCATCTGAAGTTTTACCAATCTTTTCAGCTAAAGGACTTTCCATAAATTGATCATAACCTCTTTGAATTCTATCACCTATACTACCCTTTTCTCTTTCTACAGTTGGACGCTCATTGCTAGAAGCACCCACACTTATCTTACCTCCTGCCATATCAGACATTTTTTGCTCATAAGGAGTAGGTCCTAATGTTGGATATTCTTTTTGCAACTTAGCATCTGCGACAATATCTCTAGAACTAGCATAATCCATAGGCTTCTGAAGCTCTTCAAAATATTCTTGAGTTGGTGCAGTACTTAAATCCATTGCATTTATCATACTCCAAAACTCTCCACCTGGCTGCATCATAGGCATACCTTGTTCTGGTGGCATCATACCTTGCTCTGGTGGCGGCATCATACCTTGTGGCATTTGCGCCATAGGATCTGCTGCTTGCATTTGAGCTGGGTCCATAGGCATCCCTTCCATACCAGGAGCTTGTTGCTGTTGTTGAGCTTGCTGTTCTGCTTGTTGCATCAGTTGTTGCATCATCATCACTTGCTCTTGTTGTTCTGGAGGTAGTGCAGCAATAGCTCTTTCAGCTGCTTGTTTTTCGCTAATCTCTTCTATTTTTGCAGTAAACTGAATTGGATCTTCCCCAATAGATTCTAAGTATGGATGTGCCGCTAAAGGTACACCTTCTTCAAAACCTTTCTTAGCTTCTTGAACAAATGAAAGTTTAGATAAACTTTCCATATTCTTCTTAAGCATAAGTTCTGCAGAACTAGCTTGAATTTTATCAGCATAGTCATCATTCATTAAGCCGTAATACTTATTAAGCTGATACTTTTTTGATACTTTTGCAGGTGTCATCTTCTTTCTAGAATCTATGTCAAACTCTTTTAGAGTATTCCTGTCAAGCTTCATTTTATTCGTATCTGAAAATATAAATGATTGCTCAGGTAAAAACATAGGTACTCCACCACTAGAATGCCTTGGACCTTTTATATCATAAAGACCAAAGTTCCCGTCATTGCTTAAATCTGTTAAAACAGTTTCTCCACCTTCAGCTTCTAAGTTTGATTTTTCTCTAGGTACTGATGATAAACTATAACGCACATCTGTACTATCCGGACTACCCATTCCTTGAGAATGATCTGAAAAAGTTGTAAGGCCATAATTACTCTGATCTCCAGTAACTGGACCACCGTGAGCCATCTTAACTTCTCCATTAACTATCTCAACTCCCTCCGGTAGATTGTTAATTTGTACTTTATGTTTAATCTTTTTACTCATATTATAAGTATTTAATTTCAGCACCAAGTGCCATTAGCTTAGCTATAGTTTCTGTATCTAACTCAACGCTTCCTCCGGTTTCTTTTATTTTCTTTTTTGGAAACCATGCTCCTGAGTATTCTTTATCTGTAAATATTCTTTGAAGATTGCCTTTAACACCATCCCATTGGCGATCTGGACTATATGGTCTACCTGTACGTAATCGGTCAGGACTTTGTTTTCTACCGTAATCTCCTAATGAATCGCCTGTTACACCAGCTTCTCTAGCTCTTGCATAATCACTATCCTGATCTTGTCTGTGTAACTTTGCATTTAGTTTCCAATTATACCTCTCATTCTTAGGCTTGCTAATTCCAAAGCCTTGACCTGGCTCCATTATAGCTTTATTAGCTTTTCGTTGAGTTCTCATAACGTTACCAGGAACTTGACCTCTAAATGATCTAGGATCCATTCTAAATTCAGCACTGTCAACTATACCCAATTGGTCTTCTGATAATCCGCTTCTATCTATATTTGCATAGTCAGTGTCTCCAACCATTGCATCAGATTTTACAAACTTATGAAATCTCTTTTTACCTTTCAATGGCTGAGGTACTGGAGGATCTGTAGGATTGGGAAAATCTACTGCTCCACCAGGTGCCATTTTTTGCAATTCCTCCAATGCCAGTCTATATCTTCTATTACCTTGTCCTTCCATTTCCGATAACCTTTTTCTTTCTCCCTCTGCAATCTCTATCATCGGATTTGATGGCATATACATTTCCATCATGCCAGGCTCCATGGGAATCATCTGTTGAGGTTGACCACCTTTTTCTCTACTATAATTTAGTTCAGGATCTTGCCAAGCATTAGCTTCTCTAATTTTATTAAGAGCTGACTCAGCTTCCATCATCTTAGCTTTTAATGTAGGAGTAGCTCCAACATACCTCATTACGCCAGAGTCATCTGTATAATAATTACCTTCGCCTGTAGCCATTGGATCGCTTCCATCTTGCCGTCTTAATGAATATCCTGAATATACATTTCCTGGATTATTATATAAATCTAAAGTATCATCATCACCATAACCTGCAGATATTACACTATGTTGTGAACCACTAGAAGCACCACCCGGTTGATTATACATATGACCTCTAATTAAATCTGCCTCTTCTGTTGGCATTGTACCTTTAGGCATAAGTTCAAATCCTAGTTTATCTGCATAAGAATTGAATTGAGCATTACCTGGTATAATAGGAAGTTTATCTCCAGGACGATATGTTCTACCATTCATTTCAAATGGTTCCGTTCCTTCAGGGATTGTTGCACCAGCTTCTCTCATAATCTGACATGAGTAAGTATTACAAGCAAAACCTGTGTTATCAATCCAATTTGCTAAATTATCTGATATACCCACATCTGAATAAGATGCTCCAGCCTCGCCATGTTGTCTAGCTAGATCTGATGTTTTCTTTCTGACAGCCATTACTCTTGCCATCTCTTCATCATATGCTGCTTTAGCTGCATCATACGCTGCTTGTTCTTGAGAAACTTCAGGTACAAATTCTGTATCATTAGAAGCCACCTCAATCCCAGGTTGTGCTTTACCTCCAAATCTTCTTTGATTATAAAAAGAAGTTGGATTATAGTTTTGCCAATCCGGCTTATTTGAATTCATCATCATTATATCATTTAATATTTCATCATTATTTTCAGGAGCTGCATCAGGAGCATAGTATACAGATTGACCAGATTCATCAACACCAAATGTTGTGTTTTCCGGTATATCTTTAGAAGCATTAAAAGCGTCCATATCTTCACCAATCTGAGATAGTTGTTCTCTTTGTTCTTTAGATAAATTTTTACCTCTACCTATAAACTCTGAAAGATCCATCATGCCGGATCTTGCTTCCTCCATAGCTTTTTTGTATTCTCCTCTTACTTTACCTTTACCTTTATTTGTATATAGATCCCAATCTACATCTTTAGGCATTACTAAAGTTTCGTACTTTTGACTTTCTGGATTAAACTTTATACTTGTTCTTGGAATTAAATCTTCTGCCGATTCTTTCTTTGTAGGTAACGGAGTGCCGTTTTTACTAGCCTCATAAAGATCTCTAGCACTAGTAGAGTAGTTTAGTTTATCTGGATCATAGTTTGGATCGTTTGGATCTACTGTAATCTTATAATTATAATCATCTGCTTTAGAAAGCTTATGTCTTTTTCTTTTAGCTTTGTTATCTCTAAATGCACCAGACATTAATCCAGTTTCTGGATCTATTTGTCCACTAAATAGATTAGACATAGATTCAGCAAATGCATTTGCAGCATTTATAGGATCGCCTTTCATACCTAGATCCATAGGCATATAGTTAGAAAGTGGATTACTTACATAGCCATCCCTTTCTCCAAAAAATTGATTTATAGTAGACCTTCTACCTTTTGGTAATAAAGCTCTTTGATCCCTATTAAAGGCACCACCACGTTGATACAAACCTGTCCATTTTCCAAATCTATCATAAGCATCTTCAGCACCCTCCATAACATCATAGAAACCTTCTTGTATATCATCTCCAAGATCATTATCAATATAATTGTAAGTATCTCTAGCACCCTTATATAGATCGCCTGTAAAATCAATAAGATGGTTTAAATCAAGACCAGTTTTTACTCCAGGATTATTACCGCTATGGATAAATTTGGGTAAAAGATTAGCCATATCTTTTACCTGTTGCGTTCTAGATACTTGAGGTGCGCCTTTTGGAGTTACCCCAAAGTTTTTAGTAATAGTGTTAAAAACCATAGATGGATCTGTTAACGTTCCTCCTGGAAAAAGAGGTAAAGCTTTACCTACAGATTTATCATCAATACCAAAAGCTCTACATACACCATCGGCACAGTTATTATTCATAAAGTCATAAACCTGATTATCTTCTAGTCCTGCGCTTAAAAGATAATTTATCATCTGATCTTCGTTTAAACTTAAATCAGCATAACGCATTCCTTCTTCTTCTAATTTCTTATCTAGAGTGGCCTTACTCCTAAAATGTCTACCCCAGCCCGCATTTGGCCCTCTATTGTAATCATGGTCAGTCCATTTATTTACAAATGCTTCTTGTTTCTTGTTACTAGCATCCATATAATGTGATACAGGTCTTCCTTCAGAATCAACTAAAATAGACTCAATATGTCCTGGTGGCATCGTAGCGCCACTAGGACTAGTATATCCTTTTGGGTATTCAATAAGTCTGACTTTATATCCACCTTTTAATATATCAGCCTTTGTTGGTATTCCTGAAGAAGATTCAGTTTTAGAAAGTTTTTCTTTAGCTGCTGCTTGTCTTTGTTGCATCTTCTTTTTAGCTTCAGCTAACTTAGCTTTATGCTCATACTCACGGAATGCTTTTTCATCTTCTCCATATATCTTCCACTTAATGTTAGTAAGTGGGTCGCCTTTAGCTTGTCTCCAATTATCTTCACCAACTTTTCTAGTATAGTATTTGTCACCATCCTTTCTATATTGCCAACCACCTTGCTCTTGAAACTTATCTTCTTCTGCAATTTCTTCAGATGGATCCCTTGACATCATATCTTCATTAGACACTTCATTGCCATCTTGAGCCATTTGCTGTTGAGGTTGTTGCTGAGCTTTTTCTTGTACTGCTTGTCTTTGCATAGACTCAAGTTCTGAAAAAGCATCCATTATATCAGACTCATCGTTTCCAGCTGCAAGAAGAGCTTGTTGTATATCCTCTGTAGGAATTCTTTGATTAGCTAATTCAACAATAACTTGTTTTATATCAGCACCTTGTTCAATTGCAGATCTTACGCTCTCAACCAAATCAGAAACTCCAGCTTGCTGCATTTCTTGTTGTTGCTGCATTTGCTGTTGTTGTACTTGTTCAGCTTGTTGTTGTTCAACCTGTTGACCACCATCCTGCATTAAACTTTTTTTATTTAGTCTTTTAATTTTCATAGCACACTATAATATACAAATAATTAAGTTAGCTTCCAATTATATACGTCATGATATAGTTACTTGGCGAAAGTCTATTACTCTTTGCTTCACCATAGTAAACTCTATTAAGTTTATCATAATTCTTTTCAGCTTCTTTTGTTTTTACCTTACCGTCTACATAATCTTTATATAATGTAAAAGGCTTGGTCATGGTAGCACCGCCCAGTTTAAACTTTTCCGGAACATTTTCATTATACGTGCTAACTATACTATTTAATATTTTTGACTTCTCTGACAATGAGGAATCTAAACCATCTAATCTCTGAGCTTCTAGATGCAATGCTTCTTGCATTCTTTGAACATATTCAGGTGTTATTTCTCCACCAAGTTTTTCTTCTGGTTGATCTTCTGGTTTTTGTTTAAGTTTATTATAAACTTTTAATACATTCTTAGCATATTCAGAATCACCTTGAGCATCTCCTGTACGTAAAGCTGTTGGTGATTGCCAGTTATAAGCAAACATTTCCTCAACACTCAATCCATCCTTATTGCCAAGTGTTACTTTGTCAACTAAAATATCCCCATCTTTTTCATACACTTTATACTTACCTGGTTTTACTTTATCAAACTTTGCTTGAATTTCATCTATGTCATAATCAAATCCGAAAGAATTTTCAAAAGGCACAACAACCCCCTCATCAGTTTTAAACTCCTCTCCATTGTATGTTATATTAACATTCATTCCTAGAGTTTCTCTAATATCTGATCTTGGCTTATAAGTTCTAATACCAGAATTCTTACCGTCTTCATAATTCTTTTTAGCCGCATTTAAATTTCTTTTACCATAAATCATAGATGCTATTGCAGATTTAACAGGATCAAATAAATCAGCCTCCTCTGTTATACCATACTTTTTTGCAATTGGTGCAAGAGCCTCATCATTTAAAATATTATTTATATTTAACTGAGTAAGTCCTTGGGTATCGCCTTGCCACTCACTAATAAATTCTGGAATATACTTATCTTCAAAACTTTTTCCACCAGAACTCTCTTGCATTGTTTGTGCTAAAAGAATACCCGCTATCATATCATAGTCTTCCTCGTTAATATCTAAGTCATTCATTAAACGTCTTTTCTTACTAACTAAGGTATCATGGAATGGCTTTAATAAATCAGGATCTCCTTTATCATATATATCTGTTTGTAAAGCTTCTTCATTAAGACTTAGCTTTTCAGGTGTATTATTAAATAAACCTTGCTCTTCTAAAAACTCTTTATTTTTACCATCTTGATCTTTTGGATATGTTATATTAGTCAATGTATTTAAACCATAGCCATGCGTATTAGTACTATACTTATCCGCACTAATAGTTGTATATTCACCATAGTCATATACTACAGGATCCCCTTCTTCAGTATAGCCTACTACTACTGCACTATGATTTGAACTGTTTAACCCTTGAGATTGATTATACCCCTTATATCTATTATTTTCTCCAAAACCAATTATAGTTCCTATTGGCATTGACTTTAGAATTCTAGATCTTTCATCTAAATCTAATTTTTTAAAATCGCCATCTGTTCCACTAAATAAATTTGTCCCGCCTTTCTCAACCATTATACCATGTACATCCCAGCTATCCGCTGTCATATCTAATTTATCAGGATAGGGACCATCTGGATTACCTTCTCTCTCGTTACCTCCTTGAAAAAAGTATGGGTTTTGATCTATCCATGCTTGTTCTGAATCTGTAAGAGCCCTTTCTTCTTCACCCTTTGGTCCCCAAACAACATCACCATTATCATTTAATTTATACCCCGGAGTATCCCAATCAGCTTTTTTTCCACTGCTTATACCTAAATTATCTTTAAGTCTTTGTTCAGAAGGAAATAATTCAGATGAATATCTTTGCCCAATTCTTTTATCATATACATTAAAGGCTTGTTCTAAGCAACTACCCTCAGAACAAAATTGATCAGGATTTTCATTCATGTATTCAATATCATCTGTTGTATACATAAAGTCTCCAACAAATGCTTCGTTCTCATCTTTAATCTCTGTTCCTTCTTGTGCATATTGCTTGTTCCAATTCTTAGATCTTAAAGGATTTGCTGGAGGATATGTAGATCCGCCAGATTTAAATTCAAGAGTTTGAACTTTTGCATTTTCTTCTGATTTTTGACGCTCGGATTTTTCATTATCGCTAAACCCAAATTTATCCATTGCTTTTAAACCAGCTTTTGTACCATATGTTGCTGTACCCAATTTACTTGCAATGTTTCCACCTGGTATAAAGTTTAATCCTGCTTTTAGATAATCATCTGCACTACCTTCACCATGCACTATTCTATCTACAGCATCTTTTGAACTATACATCCCATATGCAGTAGCTGCACCCCAGGCATCATTTGAAATTCCAAACTTTTTAGCTGTATTAAAAACTTTATCTATGTTTGCTTGCGTTGCAGCATTAGGTGATGATATCATATCCCTCTTTAACCAATTTTTATTAATATCACTTAAACTAGCCGCATTATATTTATTTAAAAATTTACTGCTGCTTTTAGCATCGCCAATTTTATTTAAAGTTCTATTAAGAGGATCTATTCCTCTTTTATAGACATCTCTCCCTTTGTCTAGATATTTTGCTCCTTTACTTGCATATTTTGCAGCTTTACCTGCTTTTCCAATCATACCAATTCCAGGCATTATACCCGCTATAGTTAATAAATTATCTGTATTCGTTAAAGCTCCAATACCTTCTTCATCTAAATCTACAGCTAAATTCGCTGCATCAGTAATACCTACTAAATCTGCAAAAGTCATATAAGCACCAAGTCCCGGAACATCCTCAAGAAACTCTAATCTATCATCAGCATTCTGTTGTTCGTACTCACCACTAATACGGTCCATGTATTGATCATGTGTTTCACCTGTACGCTCCCAATCCTGAACTAAGTTACCACCAAATCCATCATGACCTGATTCTAGTCTATCCTTCTCCTTCCAAGCTCTATCTTCTGCATCTGCTATTTCTTGCCTTTCCATTCTCAGCCTTTCACTCTCATCATATTCGTCTTGAGTCTGACCTCTATTACTTAAAAAGTTTTCTTGCTCGCGTTTTGCTGCAGCATCTCTTTCTGATTGACTTGTTCCTGGTTTAGCATATTGTATATATCTATCTTCTTCATCTCCATATGGGTCATAGAAATCATCAGCGTACTGCTCCATGTTTTTAATTTCAGATCCAAAAGCTGGTATACCCAACTCTTCATTACCATAAACTAAATCTAGAGGATGATTCGCTTTATCAAGAAGACCCTGAATATATTCAGTATCTTGCATTTTTCTTTTTTGTTTTTCCCCTACTACAAAGTTAGCTCTTTCAATAGAGGTTTCATATCCCGTTTTATCATCTCCAAATACATTAGTTATAGCCCTATAGCCAGTGCTGCCTTCTTCGCCAGCATCTTTCCAAGAACTTGTTCCTTTTTTCCTTGTTTGATAAACCATTTTTCCACTTGCCGGATCTTTGAATTTTTTATACTCGTAGCTATCATTCGGTCTATCACTAATAATTTGCTCTCCTGATTCATCATTATCTACAATATCACTTGCAGAAACAGCAGTCTCACCTCCAGGTTGATACATTTGTTGTGGATTATAGCCAGCTAAGAATTGCTGCATTTTATTGTTAATAAACATGGGAGATACACGCTTATAGTTTTCATTAGCAAAATATGCAGCATCTTCTGGTCTATCAAAGTACATTGATTCATCCCAACGAGGACCTGTCATTTCTAAAGTGCCATCTACATCTTGGATTTCAGGAATAGCATAGTTACCATAACTTCCCATGTAATGAGTTCCCGTTCTACCATCACCAAAGTCATATGGATTATCTACAGGAGCAACCATTCTTTTAGCTGCAGGATTGCCTCTTTCATACTCATATGCCAATCTTGCTTTCATCATAGCATTCATAGCATCTTCGTCTACTGGAGCTTCTTCTGCTCTAGGACCTGAAGTGTTTATTGGCCCATTCTCACCACCTGGTTGAAAAGTACGTTTAAATCCAATATTAATACCAAAATTAGGATTGCCATGATGAAAACCAATATCAGGTGTTATTGAGAATTCATTTTGCCCTCTTTTGATTTTACCTGTAAGTGTTAAATGTAAATCATTCTGTCTAGCTAAATGCTGTAAAGGTGTACTATACTTTCCGTGAAAATCTAAATTTTCAGAAGTAAACCCACCTTCATATCCAACCTCATCATCATTCATAAAAGCGTGACCATGTTTATGAAATTTAGGATGATGTTTTTCTGGAACTTCAAATACTTTACTTCCCGGAAATTTATAATTAAAACCAGGCATCATTAATTGTTCATTACCTAAATCATCTACGCCTCTTACTGGAAACTCAACATCATCCATTGATATAACATTGGAGTCAATTATATTAAATGGATTATTTACATCAGGACTATCTTTACGATATCCTTCAGTTGAGAATACACCTGTAGTATATGTAAACACTTCATTAGGTCCTCCAGGAAGACCTCTTCTTTCTGATTTTGAGTATGATTTCTTCATTATCTAAAGGATAAATTTAATTTACTATTAGCAAGTTTCAATAGCATTTTTCTATTATTACTAAGATTTCTTCTAAGCAAAACATTGTTATAGTAATGTCTAAACTTTTTTCTTTCAGTCTGCGGTTTATTATAATTCAAATTAAGAGCATTTAAATTCTTTATATAGCCATTGATCTCTGTATCAAATATTTGTTGTTCTGAGTTTGTAAACTCACCTCTATCATTTGTTATATCCCAAAATTGGTTGAACCTATATTTTTGTTCTACTTTAGAGTATAATATATTAATATCATTAAGTCCTATTATAGGATACGTTAAGGCATTTACAGGATCTTCTTTTGGGTCTAGCTGTAGTCTTAATAAACCTGAAACTTGTTCTGAATTATACAATATAGCTTCATCAAAATTAAAATCTAAATCATGCCATCTATCATCTCCGCATCCATTAAATAAGTCTCCTTTATAAACATAGCTTTCTAATTGATACTCTATACTTCTTACCGTGTTTACTAATTGACCTGTACTTTCTATAAGTTCAACTTCCCAAGGATAATCAACATCATAATAGTTTGCAAATAAATCACATCTATAATTATGTCTCCAAATGCCACCTCTTATAAAACTTGGTTCAGTAGTGCTTAATTCAAAATAAGAACATATAACTGGATTATTATTTATGTATGATGGCAATCCATTTGGACCTGTTAAATAAATATTGTCACACTCTCCTGTTTCTGTAGTTACAGTTGTAGATGTAGGAGGAGCTGGGCAGTTACATGAAACTTTTCTGCATATAGGAGGTCTTTCCTCTGAGCACTCATCTGTTGCAGGATCTGTAAATGAACCATCTCCATCATTATCATATACTAAAGTATATCCTTCAGGACATTCACAAGTTGGCGGAGCTTGACAAAAGTTTTCAAAAAGACTGCTTATACTTTGAGTTATTTGTGCAGGAAAACCAGCATCAATTGCAAATTGATATTGTTGAGCATTTACAGGATCAACATTTATATCAATACAAGTTGCCCATGTAAGTGCATTATATGCAGTACCTGTTGTTGGAAGAACTGGAGGAGTTATACCATTAAAGCAATATACACCATATGCGCGAGAATAGCTATTACCACTACCTCCTAAAACTGGAGATTGAAAGTCACACCCTAAAGTTGTTGATCCAATACCCGTAGTACCATCAGGTAATAAAAAGAATGTTTCTTTAAATCCTAACTGAGAGGTTCTGTCTCCTAACTCTGAAGAAGCTTTATTTTGAATTACAGCAACTCCATCTTCATATGCAGATGCTAAATTAGTAGCCCAGTTATTTCCATTATCAAGTGGCCAATTATCTTGTATTAATGTTATAATTTCAGCACTTGTTATTGAACTCATCATGTTTTGACCTGTGGGTCCAAACTGAGATAGAAGATCTATTTGCTCTCCGGGATTAGTTGCTCTATTTCCCCATAGTGTAATACCAACTTGCATTGTGCCATTTGCCATTGAATCAATTACAAATTGATTTTCTAAAAATAATCTTACAAATTCAACTTCAGCAAATCCGTTACTATCAGGATTAGTTAATGATCCTGCTGAACCTGAAGCATCTATAGCAAATACAACATCAAATAAACATTGAACTTCATTAGGTTTAATTATTGCAGGAACTTCATCTACGTCAACTACAGCTGGTAGTTGTTCATCTATAAGTTTTTCACATAGCCTTGTTTGTGAATTATAGTTATATCCTGGAGGACATATAGGCTCTTCAGACACCTCAGTTTTTGTAGTTAAAAAATGATTTATACTAGACATGCATAATTCAGGATGCCAATCATGAAAAGAAATCCAAGCTTGAACTTTTGGATCATAACTCACAGTCCAAGACGCATCTTCAAAATATAAAGGATCTCCTATTTCTATACTTATATTTCCTATTAGGTTTCCTATTCTTTTCGTGGGTTGCTTTATATCTGATGAAGGAGAATTGATTAAAGGAGGATTAATTGCTCCTGTTGTAACAAAACCTTTGATTGGGTCAAATGTAACTTGACCTACAAACTCATCTTTTAATCTAAAGTCTCTCTTACAGAAGTAAACTATATCATCATTTATATCAAATATAACTTGACATCCTACACCTATAACAGGGTTATCTCCCAACTTACTATATTCTAATTCAGGAAATTGTTTTATTAATGATGATGGTAAATATTTATTAAACCACCATTTCATGCCATTATTGGATATAGCTTGCAATGACTGACCACTTTGCTGAAATATTTTACCCTGTGCTTGCGATATAAAGAAAAAACCGTATGGTGTATTTAATACACCTCTTTGGCTTTCACAAGATCCATATTCATTAGACAAATCTGCGTTTGCTAAATTTTGAAATGGTTGGCTAAATAATCCACCATCTCCTATTGTAATCTTGGTTCCTAAATCTGTTTGTAACTGATCTACACCCTGGAACATCTGAGGAGACTGATATGGAAAAAATATAACCGCACCATTTTTATTTATAGGTTTTATTATATTAACTCTATCTTTAAAGTCTCTATAGTTATTAGGAAGGAATACTCTCCAAAAATCTTTTTTGGCTTCTTCTTGTGCTTGCAAAGAATATATCAACCTTTTTGGATAATTTGTAAAACAAGTTTCTGCTATTTCTGGATCGTAGTCTCTAGCTTGTATATTACCAAAAGAAGTTAAGTTTGTTAAAAATCTGCTAGCGCTTAATGAATAATCATATGCATATGTATTATCTTCTCTTATAATTTCCGCATTAAATAAGTCATCTGTAAGCTCGTATCTAAAAGGATCATAGTATCTTCCAGCAGCTTTATCTTCCCAGTCTCTGTTAGGTAAGTTAACCTCTGATTCAACAAAGAAGTCTAATATGCCATTACAATGAGTATACATATACCCATACCTCATAGAAAACATTGGATTGCCTCCTTTATTCCCAAACAATGAACCAAAGCCTCCTATACAGTTTCCATCACCTCTATCAAGATAAAATAAATCATTTGGTAAAGCTTCATCAGTATTGGCTATACTAATAGTCATAATCTCTTCAGCCAACTGTGTTGTATCAAAAGGTCTTGTATCCATCCAGTATCTTGGATACGGTATATTTATTCTTTGCAGATAGTTGTAGGGATAGTTATCAGGTTGACCTAATAGAAAGTCAGTAAAGAATGGCATTATGACTTTCTCTGTATATCTACCAACATAAGTATCTCCTGTAAATATTGCTTTTGATTCAGTAATTGAATTTTCTCTAGGAGCTTTAAATACACAGTTTGGCATCAACACTTGTTTAATACCATCTAATTGTCCATACTGATTTTCAAAATTAAACTTTAATGATCCATAAAGCATTGAGACATCTTTTGTCTGAAGAGCTTCAGGTCTTACTAGATATGTATCCCCAAAACTTCCTAAAGCGTTTGATCCACCGCCACCACCTATAGTAAATCTAGATTTATCTTGAGGTGCATTTAATTGTGTTGGTACTGGAAAATCATCACTTGTTTTTAAAATTACAGTGTCGGGTCTATTTAAGTTATTTACTTTATACTCACCATTAAAAACTTGAAATGAACTACCTAAATAATTAGATGCTTCAGTTCTTCTTCTAAACACATCATTTCCTGTATTTTTATAGTATTCGCTTAAAAGGGCGTGAGAGTTATATTTAAATGCAAAATCTTCATCCTTAACAAGACCATACATTAAATCAATAACTTCTTGAGCACCAAAAGCTAATTTTGTTTTTGTTAAAGTTATACCTATTAAAAGTCTAGCAGTTAAGGGTAATGAAGAAGCTGGATCTTCTTGATTAAAGTCAGCAAAATATTCTCCACTCTTTTGACCATTAAGTAAAGCTGCTTGACTTGCACCTATACCAAGAACTCTTTCCGCAATCTCTGTAGCGCCACCACCTGCAAAAAGATCAGCAATACCAAGAGCATCTGCTATTGCTATTTGACCTGCTGTTTGACCCGCTATTGATCCTGCCGATGCAAGACCGGCAGCAAGTAGTGCAGCTGTGTTTCTACCAGGAGCATCACCTCCACCATTTACAAAACCACCTATAGGAAGTTCTATAGCTTTATTTGGTATTTCAACTTGAGGAGACTTTCTTGTAGTTTTCTTTACTCCCCTCAATGCTTGAATTGCATACCCTACACCAATAAACCCAGCAACAATTGCGGCTGCATTTCTTAGTAGTTTATTTTGCGGATGCTTTTCTGACTTTATAAAATGACCTTTACTTTTACCTGCATATGCTCCATATATTCTAGTTTCATATGGATTCAGAAAAGGTCTTTTAAACATTAACTCCGGAGAGTGAAATGTAAAAACATCTCTTTCGTAATTAAATAAAGGTTTAAATGTATCTACAGATGATGTAAAACTATCACATCCATCAGTTCTTGGTAGTGGATCTATAGGTACAAGACCTGCACCACTTGTCCAACTTCCAGAAGGGTCTGGACCTTCTCCATCATAATGATAAATATCAGCTCTTAAATCATTATAGGGGAAGTTTGGGTATAGCCCTATCTTAGGCCCAAGTGTATCTTCGCTGTTAGGAATATCATATCTACGCATATTTCTAAATACGCCTTTTGCAAGTATAGACTTTGCACCTTCTCTAGATCCTCTTAGTATTTCATAACCTACTATATTTGGTATAAAGCTTCCATCGTTAAAAACAGGAGGTGCAATATTTCCAAACTGAACTCCTAATATTCTAATTTTATTACCGGCATCTGCAGATAAAGCTAAAGAAGGATGTAATTCTTCAGTAGGCATTTTATGATGTCTTATAGGCTTACCGCAAAGATCTCCCCATATTTCAGGTTTATTTGGATATCTTTCAACAGATTGCCAATAGCCCATTTTACCTTTTGATATTATAGTCCCACCATCATCCGTTGTTATAGATAATCCTTGAGACTCAATGCTTGCGGTATTGTATGTTTGAAAATTATATTCTTCTCCTGATTCACTAATGCAATTTATTCCAGCATTAACACCTAAATCAGGTCTTAACTGACTAAATTGATCATAAGAATCTAATTGAGGAGCTCTTCCAGGTATATGGTATGAAGCTGATTTTTCACCTGTATTATAAATCCAACGTATGAAAAATGCATATTGCTCATCTCTCATAAATTGAGTTTTATTACCACCTTTAAAATAATAATTAGAATCATATTCTGCTACAACCCATTGAGTTGTAATATTATTTGCTATGGGTTGATAGTTAAAATCAAACTGTTCTGTTGGACCTTGTCTTATTAAATAATCGTTGACAATATACATAGATTCAGATCTCTCATATGCAGGAGATCTTAAAAATAATTGATCTAAGCTAATAGATGTCAAACTTTGATCAATAAAATCTATTGATATATTGGATTGTTCAGTACTATATATTCCTATTTTCTTTGCAACTTTAGCGCCTTGATTATCTGATAGAATAACTAATTCATACTCCTCAAACTCCTTATCAAGATTTGTAACTTCTATATCTAAAGATCCAGAATTAGAACCATGATCAAATAGACCTTGTATATTTGATACGCCAATATAATCTGTAACTTTTTGTTCATTAACACTATATGCAACATAAACTTGGTATGATCCGTTTCTTAATTGACCACCATCTACAGACTTTGATAATTTTATACACGGAGTGTCAAGTAAAGGTGCCAATCTAATCTTTTCACAATCTAATGTTTCCGTATCTTCATACTCAACGCAATCAGCACCTGGAGCAGAAACTTCAACTTGAATATAAGGTATATCATCAATGTTTAAAGTTCTAGATGGATTATTGCTATCATCAAAATAAACTTGCCAAGTACAATCATAGTTTTCTTTCATTGCACCTGTTATCAAAAACTTTCTATTAAAGTTTAAACAAGGATCATTAACTAATGTGTTATATTCGCATTTACTATCATCAAACAATCCTATTTCAGAATTTATATCATCAGTAGAAAAAATAACCCATTGATCTGCTTGTTTATGTATTGCTCCAATTATTGTATATGGAACTTTACTACAAGCTAAATTTGCAGGCTCATTTCCAATTATACCCACATCTCCATCTACAGAATTATTGGCTGCATTTCTAGCATGAGCCCACATTTCTTTTGGTTGAATACCTTCATAGATATCCTTAACCATTCCTTTAGAAAAAGAATTAGTTTCAATGGAAGATGTATTCTGAGGTGCTTGTCTTTTTGCCATTCTTAACTTAGATTATAATTTCTATTTCCAGCAGGAGGATGACTCTTAAACATATTATAATAATTATGATATTGAGCCCTTCTATTTAAAGTCCAAACTTTTCTAAGTTCTGCAAAGTCCGGTGTATTAACAAAGCCAAGAGCATTGTTTCTAGCACCTCTAAGTCTTTGTGATATAAGCCCTAATTGCTGAGAAACATTTTCTCCAGCAAAAAGCATGTTCTCAAGAATTCTTTCTTTAAGCGCATACTCATAGTATTCATTGCAGTAAGGATGATCTAAAACTAATAAATTTCCATTATGATCTTCCATAGCACCCTGATAGCTTATGTAAACTTGACCTGTTGTAAATGTAGTTACCATGAAGCCATCTTTTATTTCAGCAATATCAGGAGACTGTTCTCCAACATTAGGACAATCACATGTAGCATCATTTACATTTTGAATTCTCAATGGCATAAATGCAGTAAAAGTCCTCCATCTGGAAGGACCTATTCTATGTATAAGTTGATGTTCATTTTTTCCATCACAGGTTTTAATTACACATACATCTCTACATGTTGGATCATCGCATGGTCCAGACTCACCTGGGGCTGGTACATAAGGCACATCATTAAACGTTTCTATGTGAGTGCCTGATGGCGGTCTATCAGCAATAGTATAATCACCACATCTAAAAGCATAATTTAAATATGCAAAATCTTCAGGAAGTTTTGCTCTACCATGCTCTATGTCAAGAACAACTTCTTTAGTTCTATGAATTCTTAAACCTAAATCATAATTCACTCTTGTTGCCACTTTGATCAACTGTGCAGGATCAATCATATTCTCTAATGCATAGTTTGCAAAGTCAACAGATACATCCTCGTATAATTGATTAAAAGTCCTATATTTTTGTGATACGCTCATTGCTCATTTTTTTTAACAATTCCATTTTCTTAAAGCTAAAGCTTTTCTAGTGGGTTTTCCATTAGGTTTTTTCA
>Ga0213863_10000364_pt1 | contig 34899 bp, 38 predicted proteins | sample PICome_8_FD_160128 | JGI IMG/M metagenome (GOLD analysis project Ga0213863, IMG submission 160128) | Coastal seawater microbial communities near Pivers Island, North Carolina, United States - PICO497 | ecosystem: Environmental > Aquatic > Marine > Coastal | place: USA: North Carolina... | reverse complement strand
AAAAAAAATAAATACCGATACAAATAACTGAAATAATAGAAAATACTTTAAGACGCGAAAAGTATAGCACGGAAAATTATTTAGGTTCTGTTTTGCTCACTACTGCAGAAATAGATGACTTTACGACTTTGACAGTAACACTGTCAGATATCTCTAACTCAATTTTATCATCTTCTAAAACTCTAACAATTTTTCCAATCAGGCCTCCACTTGCAATAACCATATCACCACGACCAACAGCATCTACCATAGCCTTGTGTTCTTTTACTTTTCTTTGCTGAGGTCTGATTAGCAAAAAGTAAAAAATAACAAAAATAAGTATTAACGGTATAAATTGTCCTATAGCTTTTGAATCCATGAGATGTTTTTAAACTATTAAATAAAAATTAACAAGATTAATTCTTTAAACCCCGCTTAGTAACAAATTCTTTTAACTTTTTGGAAATTTCAATACTTTCAATTTCCGAATTGTTTTTATTCATAATCAACCAGTCAGATAAAGCCTTGTCAGTAATCATTAATAGAGATTTAAATTCCAAAAGCTCTTTTTCTTCTAATAAATTATAGTTATTTTTAAAAAAAGTGCCCAATAAAATGTCCATTTCTTTCGTCCCTCTATGAGACGATCTGAAGAGAAGTTTTTTTCTAAGTATGTCTATGTTAGAGATCATAGAACTCTTTTATAATTAACAATAGAAATATCAAATGAAATTTGAAGATTTATTTTCGTCTGTAAAGAAAATCAAAGGCGTTGGTCCAGTTATTTCAAAAAAACTATCCGATAAAGGCATTGAAAATAAAATTGATTTGTTTTTAAATTTACCAACAGGAGCAATTGATAGAAGATTTTGTCCGAAATTAGATCAATTAGAAGTTGGGGTGATATCCACAATTTTTGTCAGGCCAGTAAAATATACGATTCCTCGTTTTAGAAATTTACCAAATAGAGTTACATGCAAAGACGAGTATGGTTCTATAGATATAATATTTTTCAATTCCAGAGAAAGTTATATTAAGCAAATTTTACCATTGAATGAAGAAGTTGTGATTAGCGGTAAAGTTGGATTTTATAAAAATAAATATCAAATGACTAATCCTGATTATATTCAATCTATTGACAAGGAAAAAGATATAACAAAAATCATGGCCAAATATTCTTCTGTAGCCGGAATTTCTCCCAAAACTATTCAAAAAATTTATAAAGAAGAAATTGGAAAACTTAAGGACATTGGAGAATGGCATAGTCAAGATTTTCTTAAAAAAATGGACTGGCCAACTTGGTACGATGCAATTTACAATCTTCACAATCCCATAAACATAAGTGATGTAAATAAAGAATCTAAATTTTATCAAAGATTAGCTTTTGATGAAATTTTTAGTAACTTCTTAATTTTTTCTGAAATTAAAAAAAGAATAAAAAAATTAATAAAAGTTTCAAAAGTTATTAGTGATGACAATCTTTTAAGAATTAAAAAAATACTTCCTTTCACTTTAACAGAATCGCAACAGGGGTCCTTAAAAGAAATATTAACAGACATATCTTCAGAAAAAAAAATGCTTAGGGTCTTGCAGGGAGATGTTGGTAGTGGAAAAACGGCTGTTGCTATGATTGCTGCCTACCTAACAGTTAAATCTGGCTACCAAGTTGCTTTTTTATGTCCTACAGAGCTTTTAGCAAAACAGCATTTTTTATTATTTAAAAAAGTTTTAGAAAATGAAAATTTAAATATTCAACTTCTTACAAGCAAAATTAAAGGTTCAGAACAGGTAGATACGCGATTTCAATTATCTCAAAATAAGATTGATATTGTCGTAGGAACGCACTCTTTATTTCAAGAGAAAACAACCTTTAATAACTTGGGCTTAATTGTTATAGACGAACAACATAAGTTTGGCGTTCAACAACGAATAAATTTATCGTTGAAAGGTAGTGTCAATACAGATGTTTTGTTAATGACAGCAACTCCTATTCCTAGAACTTTAATCTTAACTAATTATGGTGATATGGATATTTCAACCATAAATGAAAAGCCATTTAACAATACAACAATAAATACTTTGGCTAAACCCGCAGAGAAAATGGATGATGTTATGGTTTTTTTAAAAAAAAGATTAGATGAAAATGATCAAGTTTATTGGGTAACCCCCTTAATAGAAGAGAGTGAAAAACTAAAGCTAACTCCAGCAGTAAAAAGATATGAATATTTGAAAAAAAAATTAAAAGTTGAAGTTGGTTTAGTGCATGGTGCTATGAAAAGTGAAGACAAAAACAAAATTATGGAAGATTTTATTAGTGGTAAAATTAAAGTGATCGTGTCTACAACAGTTATAGAGGTTGGCATTGATAATCAAAATGCCAATACAATGATAATAGAAAACTGTGAACGTTTCGGTCTCTCTCAATTACATCAACTTAGAGGCCGTGTTGGAAGAGGAAAACTAGATGCCTATTGTCTTTTATTATACTCAAAAAATATTGGTACAAATGGAAAAAAAAGGATTCAAATATTGAAATCTTCATTAGATGGTTTTTATATTTCGGAAGAAGATTTAAAATTACGAGGCTTTGGTGACATTATTGGATACAAACAAAGTGGAGAAAAAGATTTTATAATTGCTGATCCGGCTTATCATTCTGATCTTTTTCAATTAGCAAAAGAAGAGATTGAAAATTTAGAAAATAAAGACGTAAAACTTGAAGAGCATTTCAGCCAACTATTAAAAATTTTTAAAAAAGATAGAGTATTAAATATTATTGATACTGGATAATTTTATTTACTGTAACCAATTGCTATTTCAAATTCCTTAAGACGCTTATGAATAGATCTTAATTCTGTAATAGTAGTCCAATTTTGTGTAAATAGAGAAAAACTTCCATGAACACGTTGAAAAGCATTAGAAACCTGGATCACAAAACCTAACGTAATAGCTCCTGTAAACAAACCTGGAGCCATAACTAAATAAGGCACTATTACCATAAATTGGTCGTATACATTAACCCATATATCAAAATATCCATAGTGTAGATAAAGTCTGTGATAGTTAAACTTAATACCTGTGAAAAGTTCTAAAATTGTTTCTGGTTTTGCATAAGTTGTTCTGTCATCTTCACCATAGACTAGCTCTTTTCTAAATTTGGCTTCAACTTTTTGATTATTATATTCTAATCCTGGTAACTTCCATCCAACAAACCAACTAATTAGCATACTTCCTAAGCTAGTAGCCAAAGCAACCCAGACTAACGATCCTGGAACATCTTTAAAAACTGGTACGATAACTTTATCTGATAGCGACCATAGAATTGGAGTGAAGGCAATCAATGTCATTATGGCTCTCACTACTTGCAAGCCTAAACTTTCTACAATTTTAGCAAATCTCATCGTGTCTTCTTGAAGTCTTTGCGCAGAACCTTCAACTTTAGCATTGCCAGAAGTCCACAAGGGCATGTAATCAAAAGTTATTGCTTCTCTCCATCTGAAAGCATAGAGCCTAGTAAAATATGCTGTAAATGTTGCTAGAACTACATACGGAAGAGCCAAGTATGTAAATTCAAAAATTTTATCCCAGAAAACTGAAATAGAGTATTCCATCGGTTTTTGCAAAACATCATAAAAACCTTTGTACCATTGGTTAATTTTTACAGTAATGGTTACTTGAATTAAAAGAGACAAGGCTAAAAGAAGTCCACCACCCCAAGACCACCATAGCCACTTTTTGTTTAGAAAAAAACTTCTTAGCATTTAATTTTTAAGAAAATTATCTGCATAAGATTTTATAATAATTTTTCTTTTATTTGGTTCGGTAATTGAGTATAGAATATTTTTTTTATTAGCATAAGCAATTGCCTCATCTTTGCTTTCAAAAATAATTTTGATTTGTTTTTTTGTGTCAGATGAAGAATTCCATCCCATAATAAAATCCTTTTCCAAATCTTCTCGATCGAATTCTAAAATCCATTTTTCTAATTTACCTTTACCTGATTGCATGGAAGTCTTGGCTGGAGAGTAAATTTTAGCTTTATTCATAATAAATATTGGTCGGGGCAGTAAGATTCGAACTTACGACCCTCTGGTCCCAAACCAGATGCGCTACCAGGCTGCGCTATGCCCCGACTATTCAATTCTATATACAAGATTTTGCTAAATTTAAAAGAAATTCAATTTATTTATTTTAAAAATAATGATAGAAACTCGCCCATGATTACACAAACATCTTCTTTTATTAAATGGTTCATCAAACACGAAACTTCAGCTGGTATCGTATTGCTTATAATGACAGTACTTGCTCTAATAATAAGCAATTCAACTCTTTCGGTTGAATATTTCAATATATTAGAAAAATACATAACTCTTCAGCTTGGTGGTTTTTATATGAAACTGTCCGTTTTTCACTGGATTAATGATGCTCTAATGGCTGTATTTTTTTTAGTTGTTGGACTAGAAATTAAGAGAGAGTTTTTAGAGGGAGAGCTTTCAAGACCGAAGCAAGCCTTGTTGCCTATTGTTGCAGCTATTGGTGGAATGTTAGTTCCAGCACTAATTTATGTTTTAATAAATATTGATACTCCAGAAACACTAAAGGGTTGGGCCATACCTTCAGCTACAGACATTGCCTTTTCGATTGGTGTTCTATCTTTATTAGGGAAACGTGTTCCCTTATCTTTAAAAGTGTTTTTAGTTGCCCTTGCTATTATTGATGACCTTGGTGCTATCGTTATTATAGCAATTTTTTATTCTACTGAGATGAATCTTTCGTATCTTTTTTTAATGTTTGCATCTTTTGCTCTTCTATTGGTTTTTAATAAAAATGGTGTCAAAACATCTCTGCCATATATTATCGTAGGACTATTTATGTGGTACTTTACTCACGAGTCAGGTATTCACGCGACAATCTCAGGAGTATTGCTAGCAATAACCATACCTCATAAAAAAGACGGTTCTCACAGAACCTCATTGTTAAAAATGATTGAACATTCGGTGGCACCTTATGTTTCTTTTATTATCATGCCAATTTTTGCGTTTGCAAACGCAGGTGTTAATCTTGAAGGTGTTAGCTTTGCTCAAGTATTAGACAAAGTTACACTGGGTGTATTGCTTGGCCTTTTTGTCGGAAAGCAGCTTGGAGTATTTGCTTTTTCAATTGCTGCAATTAAATTTGGTTGGGCTGATAAGCCAAAGAATTGTTCTTGGGTAAATTTATATGCAGTCGGAGTTCTAACGGGAATAGGATTTACAATGAGTTTGTTTGTAGGTAATCTTGCGTTTCCAAATTCTCCTTTTATGGATGAGGTTAAAATTGGTGTTTTATTAGGATCTCTATTGTCTACACTTATGGGGTATGGAATGTTAATGGCGAGTACTAAAAAAAATGCTAAACACTAAAAATATAATAATACTTTTATTTACAGTGTTGTCTTTTTTTACATCCAAAGCCTCTTCAAAGTCCGATCAAACTGCTTTTAATTTTTATTTTAATAGCATTCAGGAAACAAAATATCCCTTGAGCCAGCATAAGGGAAAAGTCCTAATGATTGTTAATGTAGCAAGTCAGTGTGGGTTCACAAAACAATATGGAGACCTTCAAAAATTACATGAAGAATATAAAGATCAAGGCTTAGTCTTAATTGGGGTTCCTTCTAATGACTTTGGAAATCAAGAGCCTGGATCCAATAAAGAAATTAAAGAATTTTGTGAAAGTAATTTTGGGATTACATTTCCAATCATGGGAAAAAGCTCTGTACTCGGTAAAGATCAACATCCTTTTTACAAGTGGGTAAAGGAAAATTATGGAAAATCTGGTGTTCCTAAATGGAATTTCTATAAGATATTAATTAACAAAGATGGGCAAGTAGAACAGGTGTATAGCTCTTTGACAAAACCAAAAAGCTCAAAAATAATTAAGAAATTAAAAAAAATTTTATAATTTAAATTATTTGGCGGTCCCTAGGGGAATCGAACCCCTCTTTGCAGGATGAAAACCAGCTGTCCTAACCGATAGACGAAGGGACCATCATTCAAAAGGTTTTTATTGATAATCTAGCAATTAATCAATCAAAAAAATGCATCAGTCGGTAGATATAGCTAAATCATCAAGAAGAAATTGAACTTCCCTTTTTCCGTTCCATTCATTTAAAGATAATCTACCAGCTATATCGTATTTTTTGTTTTTAGAATTTAGCAAATAGGTTCCTATAGCTGTATTAACACTATTAAATGAAATAAGATTGATTGTTGTGTTGTTGGATGTTTTGCAAAAAGCTTTTATGTGTGATTCTTTTAATATCAATGATTTAGTAATAGATACGTTTTCAATAACAAACCTGGGTTCACGATTGGCAGATCCAAAAGGTGCTAACTTGTCTATTTCATTAAAAAATTTTTCATTTACAGCACTAGAGGCCAATAAACTATCTATATAAAGATCTTTTTCTTTAAATGATTGGCACCCACTTTTGCTAAAAAGTTCAATTAAAAATTTTTCAAATTCATCAATTTTATCTTTACTAATGGAAAAACCGGCAGCCATTTTATGCCCTCCTCCTTTAGTTACGATTTCGGACTGTTTGGCTCTAACTACAGCACTACCGATGTCAAAGCCTGGTAAAGATCGCGCTGATCCTTTTCCATAATCACCTTCAAAGTTGATAACAAAGGTAGGTTTATTAAAATGATCTTTTAATCTGCTTGCAATGATTCCGATAATACCTTCGTGCCAAGTATTTGAACTAACTACTAATATGGGGTTATTATCTTTGTGCTTTGCTATTTTTATAGCTTCTTCTAAAATAATACCCTCAATGCTTTTTCTTTTTTCATTAAGTTGGTTCAATTCTTTAGAGATTTTAAATGCAATTTCAGGATCCTCTGTTAACAAAAGGTTGGCTCCATGATCTGATTTTCCTATTCTTCCACCAGCATTGATTTTAGGACCGATTACATATCCAAGATGATAAGTTGATATTTTAGAATTAATATTTGCAACATCAGATAATGTCTTAATTCCTAAATTATTTCTTTTTTGCAAAACTTTTAATCCTTGAAAAACAAACGCTCTATTTAGTCCTTGGAGAGGAACTACATCGCAAACAGTTCCCAGTGCGACTAAGTCTAAATAGCTGAGAAGGTCGGGCTCCTGAATATTTTTCTTTTTAAAGAAATCTTGCTCTCTAAATCTAGTGACAATGCCAGACAAGACTAAAAATGCTACACCAGCGGCACATAAGTAGGTTAAATTTGATGTTTCATCAAATCTATTAGGATTTACAATGGCATTTGCTTTGGGCAGAGTTTCTGTTGATTGGTGATGGTCTATTACAACGACGTCAATATTTTTTGATTTAGCATACTCAATAGGCTCAAAAGACGTAGTCCCACAATCAACAGTAATAATTAACTTAACTCCTCTGGACGCAATATCTTCAAAAATTTTTAAATTGGGTCCATAACCATCCTGTATTCTATCCGGTATAAAAATAAAAAAATTACTAGTAAAATTTCTTAAAAATCTTGCTAAAATTGAAGTTGATGATGCTCCATCCACATCGTAATCACCATAAATGCAGATCTGACTTTCTTCTTTAATGTGCTTAATTATCAACTTAACAGCCTCATCCATAGACTTTAATAAAAAAGGATTAGACATGGAATTTTTAATTTTAGGATTTAAAAAATCGAGAGACTGATCTGCCTCCACATTTCTAATCGCTAAAAGTCTACAAAGGACTTCGCTAAGACCCAGTTCTTGAGTTGCTTTTTTTACTTTGTTTTCGTCAAATTTGCTTAAAATCCAATTCCGGTCAGAAACGGAATTCTTGATCATATTTCAAATTTTTCAGTATAAACTTTAATAATTTTTTTATCCGAATGAAGAACAAGCAAATCTGCTAAAAAATTATTTTTTTCAATCCTAATTCCTTTTAAAAGTTCGCCATCAGTTACCCCACCAGCACAAAAAATAACATCTCCACGAACAATATCATTCAAATAATATTTTTTCTTGAGATCTGTTATTCCTAACTTTGTAGCTCGTAATTTTTCTTCATTGTCAGTTATTGAAAGCCTTCCTTGAAATTGACCACCAAAACATTTAATAGCTGCCGCAGCCAAAACTCCTTCCGGTGCCCCACCTATTCCGACATATAGGTCTACATTAAAATCTTTTATACAAGTATATATTGCTCCCAAAACATCTCCGTCTGAAATAAATTTAATGTTGGCTGACATTCTCGTAATAGATTCTACAATTTTTTTATGCCTATCTCTTTCTAGTAAGCAAACAGTTAATTCTGAAGGTTTAATAGATTTAAATTCAGCCATGTTGTTAAGATTAGTTTCTACAGAGTTGTCTAGATCAATAATATTTTCTGGGTAATCGGGTCCAATAGCTATTTTCTCCATGTATGTATCAGGTGCTTGTAATAAATTTCCTTTTTCAGCAACAGCTATCACAGAAATTGCATCAGGAAGATTTTTTGCTGTAAGGGTAGTTCCATCTAAAGGATCAACGGCAATATCCAATGGTTCTCCGTTACCTGTGCCTAATTTTTCACCTATAAAAAGCATAGGTGCTTCATCCATCTCACCCTCACCTATAACTATTTTTCCATTCATGTCTATTTTGTTTAAATAGCTTCTCATAGAATCTACTGCTGCCTGATCTGCAGCTATCTTATCACCCTCCCCTTTTAACAGTGACGAAGAGTAAGCGGCTTGAGCAGCGACTTTAGTGAATTGCTCTAACAATTTATGATCCAACATTACAATTTATTTTCATCCCTGACTCTAATCATTACAATCTTTTTAAAAATATTTTTTTTGTTACGAAGTTTTTTTAAAATAACTTGTATATCTTTTTCTTTAGATAGGTGAGTAATAATCATGATGTTGGATAATTTGCCCTGGTCGGGATCTTGGATTAAATTTTGTATTGAAATCTTATTTTTAGCTAGTAAAGAAGTTATTACCGAAAGCACACCTGGCTTGTCATGAGCTAAAAATCTAAAATAATATTTACTTTTATGATCGTTAAAATTGAATAATTTAAATGTCTTTTTTGCGCTGGGCGAAAGTCCAAAAGAAAAATCATCATTTCCGACCATTACAGATGTGATGTCAGAAATAATTGCAGATGAGGTAGGTCCTTTGCCAGCTCCAGCTCCTTCATATATAGTCCTTCCAATAGGCACTCCGTCTACAACCACTGCATTAGTTACGCCATCAATATTTGATATGTCTAGTGCTGATGGAATTAACGAGGGATGAACTCGTTGTTTAATTTTATTATTAACCATCTCTGCGATCGCTAATAATTTAATTTTAAAACCTAATTTTTTTGCGTACAGAATATCTAAAAGATCAATATGACTAATACCCTCTACTAGGAAATTGCTATTAACAATTTTACTTCCAAAGCAAATAGAACTTAAAATAGAAATTTTAGAAGCTACATCTGCACCGCTTATATCTGAATGCGGATTACTCTCTGCATATCCTTTTGACTGAGCTACTTTTAAAATTTCTTCAAAACTAGATTGTTTTTTTTCCATCTCAGTTAAAATAAAGTTGGTTGTTCCGTTAAGAATTCCATAAACATGATTAATTTTGTTAGCTATGAGTCCTTGTTTTATCGACTTAATAATGGGTATGCCTCCAGCTACTGAAGCTTCAAACAAAAGGTTTACAGAATTTTTTTCAGCTAGGATTGAAAGTTCATCTCCGTGTTTAGCTATTAGTGCCTTATTAGCAGTGACCACGTGCTTTCCATTTTTAAGTGCAGCAAAGACTAATTTTTTTGCCATTCCGTCGCTTCCACCAATCAATTCTACAATGATATCAACATTCTCCAATTTAACGAGATCTAAAGAGCTTGTGACAAATAGTTTTTTTGGCAAAGAAATGTCCCTTTTCTTCCTAGGGTTTCTGACAGAAATATGAGAAATATTTATTTTAAATCCTGTTTTTTCTAAAATATTTTTTTTATTTTTAGTAAGATTTTTATAAACTTCTAAGCCAATGTTTCCTAATCCTGCGATTGCTATATTAAATGTTTTCATGTTTTAAACTAAAGATAATATTTCTTTGAAACCAAATCTAATATTAAAATTTTGCACAGCCTGGCCTGCCGCACCTTTAATCAAATTATCTAAAGAACTAGCAATAATAATTTGGCTATCAAATCTAGTTTGATAAACTGCCATATTGCAATTATTAGTATTTAACACTCTATTAGTATTGATCATCTCTTTTGAATTTACAACATTTACAAATTTTTCTTTTTTATAAAAATTTAGTAAGCAATCTTTCACTTTTTTAATTTTAACACCCTTAGGAAGATCTAGATAAATAGTTGATAAAATTCCTCTAAAGGTGGGTATTAAATGTGGTGTAAAGGAAATTTTAATTTTTTTCTTAGAAAATTTTGATAATTCTTGATCGATTTCTGGCATATGTCTGTGCTGTCCGACCCCATAAATAGAAATATTTTCATTTATATTTGGATAGAGTTTTTTGTCCGTAGTTTTTTTTCCTGCTCCTGAATAGCCTGACTTACTGTCAGCCTTAATGCTATTGGTATTAATTAACTTATTTTTAACCAAAGGTAACAAGGGTAGCAATATAGATGTTGGGTAGCATCCAGGACAAGCAATAAAATTACTTTTTTTAATCAGGTTTCTATTAATCTCACTTAACCCATATATGGATTTTTTTTGCTCTTTCGTAGCTTGATGCGGAAGCTTATACCACTTCTCAAAAATAGTTTTATTATCAATTCTAAAATCTGCAGACAGATCAATCAAAACAGAATTGCTTCTAATTTTTTTAGAAATCAGATGAGCTTCTCCATGGGGTAGCGCTGTAAATATGACATCTATATTTTTAAGCTCGTGATTTTTCATTATTGATACAATGGGTAGTTTTTTTTTAAATTTAAAGTCTTTGGAATAAAAATTAATTGATTTTTTTAATTTTGATTGAGAGTATAAATACAAAATATCCACATTTGGATGTTTGGTTAAAATTTTTAATAGCTCCAAACCAACAAAACCTGTAGCACCGGCAATAGCAACTTTAATTTTTTTCATAGAATATAAAAATATTACTTATATTTGCCATAAAACAAAAGCAAAACTAAAAAGGTTGAAATATGTTTATCTTTTAGAGAATTGGAAACGAGCTCTAGCTTTTTTCTGACCATATTTCTTTCTTTCAACTGATCTAGAATCTCTCGTTAGTAACTTGTCTTTCTTTACAATTTTTCTAATTGTCTCGTCAGAGACTACCAAGGCTTTGGATATCCCATGAGTAACAGCACCTGCTTGGCCTGACATTCCACCACCCTTAACAGTACAAACAATATCGACAAGATTAGTTTTTTCTGTAATCTTCAAAGGCTTTTCAACTAAAAGCTGGTGAACAGGTCTTTTAAAATATTCGGTGTATAATCTGCCATTAACAGAAATTTTTCCCGACCCAGCTAAAAGCCAAACTCTTGCTACAGCATCTTTTCGTTTTCCTGTAGCATAATTAGCTTCTTTGGTAATTTTTATGTCTAAACTCATAATTAATTTGTTCTGGTATTCTTTTTGTTTAAAGATGAAAAGTTAATCTCTTTTATTTTTTGAGCTGAATGAGGATGTCCTTCGTCTTTGTAAATTTTTAGCTTAGTTAATTGTTTTTTTGCTAAAGGTCCTCCTGGCAACATTCTTTTTACAGCAAGTTTTAGAATTTCCTCTGGTTTTTTTTGCATCAGCAATTTAGGTGTAGTTTCCTTAATTCCCCCTGGATGACCAGTGTGTCTGTAATACTTTTTGTCATCAAATTTATTACCAGTAAACTTTATTTTAGAAATGTTAGTTACAATAACAAAATCTCCATCATCCATATGAGGAGTAAAAGTAGCTTTATTTTTGCCTCTTAAAATTTTTGAAATTTCAGCTGCCAATCTTCCCACAACGGCGTTAGTAGCATCTATATGATACCAGTTGTTTTGAATTTCGTTTTTTTTAATAAAGTCAGTCATGAAAGATGGTGTAATTACTGTTTGGTAGTTTAAATGTCAACATTAGAAATGCTATTTAAGCCTATATATCACAAATATAAATGACATAAGTAGAAATATTGATGTTAATTGATGTAAAGCAGCCATGTAGATATTAAGTCCAGTGATTAGTGTTCCTATGCCTAATATAATTTGAAAAATTAAAAGAAAGAAAGGAAGATTTAAATAGGTGGTTAAATTTTTATAATTAGAGATGTAAATAGCTACAAAAATCAAAAAAATTAAATAAGCATTTAGTCTGTGAATTAGTTGGATGTGAGCCCGGTCATAAAAAGCTTCTGTAGAAAAAAATGACATAAAGGAAACTTCTTCTGGAAGAAAATGAGAATTCATAAGTGGCCAGGTTTGATATATCTGGCCCGCATCAAGCCCGGAAGTAAAAGCTCCATAAATAATTTGTAATAAAATTAAGAAAACCAATAAAAAAATTATTTTTTTTTTATGGGTATAATTAATTTTTAAGTTTTGTCTTACGTGATTTAAATAACTCCAATAGACTAGTGTTATAATAATAATAGCGCCCACTAAATGTGCTGCTAATCTAAAGTGACTAACATCCACATTTATTGATAGTCCACTCTTTACCATGTACCAGCCTAAAAAGCCTTGAAACATAAAAAGAAAAAATATCAAAAAATAATAAGGGTAATTGTGACGATAAATAAATTTATTATGAATAAAATAAAATAATGGCAGGATGTATAAAAGGCTAACAAATCTAGCTAATAGCCTGTGAATATACTCCCACCAAAAAATATATTTAAATTCACTCAAGCTCATGCCAAGATTTATTTCTTGGTACTGGGGTATAGACTTGTACAAAGCAAAGTATTGAATCCAAGATTCTTTATTAAGTGGAGGAAGTATTCCTGTAAAAACCTCCCAATTTGTAATTGATAAACCTGAATTCGTTAATCTCGTAAAACCACCGATGCTGACAAGCAGGATAAGAGTCGTTAATAATACCAAATGCCAAATTTTAAAGTATTTATTTAGTTGTAAATTTGCCATGTTCTTTTATATAATTTTATACATATGATTAAAAAAGCTAAATTGTCACAAAAAAATAAACTTCTTAATATTAAAAAAATTAGAAATAATATTGATAAAATAGACAATCAAATCTTAAAATACTTAAGTCTAAGAAGAAAAGAAGTCATGAAAATTACAAAATATAAAAAGAGAAGTGAAATTGTTGATCAGAAAAGAATAGCCAGTATGCTTAAAAAGCTTGTAAGAAAAGGAAAAGCTTTAAATATTGAGCCCTATGTTATTGAAAATTTATGGAAAGCTATGATTAGGTCTTTTATAAAATTGGAAAGAGAAAAAATCTAGTTACTTACTGTGAGGCGGAAGTTTTTTTTCAACAAACCACTCATGCTTTCTAGTGGCAGGGTTATATTTTTTCATTTTTAATTTGTCTTTGGCCTTATCACCGGCCGTAGGCTTTTTTACATAATAGTTAAAACGACTATTTGGCTTATCTTCAGGGACTAATCTTACTTTAACGTGTGATTTTTTTGCCATTTACAGTATTTCTTTTAATTCTTTAATTATTTTATTAATTTTTAATAAATTATTTTCTGAACTTATATTATTGATTTTTTTATAGTCAACAGAATACTCTTTTTCTATAGCTATAATAGCACCCTTTATGGTCATGCCCTTGTCTTTTAAGAGTGTTTTCACTTTCCGAAAAAGCTTTATATCGACTTCTGAGTAATATCTTCGCTTGTTTAGAAGGAGGCTAGGTTTTAGGATTTTAAATTTTTTTTCCCAAAATCTGATAACATGAGTTTTTGGCTTGCCAGTATTTTTGTCCATCAAGCCAATCTCTGTAGCTAATTCACTAATATTTTTAAATGCACCAGACTTTTTCTTAAGCATTAAATCTATTAATTTTTTTTATTAAAAGCTTGGAGGCTTTAAAAGTAACGACATTTCTTGAAGAGATAGTTTTTTCTTCTTTTGTTTTTGGATTTCGTCCAACTCTACTTTTTTTGTTTTTCTTAGAAAAGGTGCCAAAAAGAGCAATTTTAACTTTTTTACCTTTTTTTAAATTGACTATTATTGAATCAAACAAAGTATCTACAAAAGCTGAGCAGCTAATTTTTGATAGTCCGAGTTCTTGAAAAACCAAATCATAAAGTTTTTGTCTTGTTATATTTTCAACTTTGTTCATTTAATTAAAGATTTTAAAACCTTTGATTTAATTTTATCATGAATTAAATCCATACCTGCATTACCATTAAGGACAAAAATTCTTTTCTTTTCCATTTTTGAAATTGCTAAAAAGCCTTTTTTTATAATGTTCATTTTTTTTAAAGATTCTCTATCAAATCTATCTAATTTTTTCGCTCTTAAATGCATTCTTTTTTTACTTATACTTGGATTTGCATCTAAAAGAATTGTTAGGTTTGGTCTTATGTTTTTATCTATTAGTTTTTGAAGGTAGTGTATTAATTTCAAATCAATTGACCCATTAAAATGTTGATAAGCAATAGTGGAATCAAGATACCTATCGCAAAGCACTATATAGCCAGATTTAAGTTTTTCCTTTATTAAATCGTAATGCTCTGCCCTGGCAGCAAATAATAAAAAAAGTTCCGTTAAGGGATTATTTTCTTCGTTGAGATCCTTTATTACTAGTTTTCTAATTTTTTCTGAAATTTTAGTACCACCGGGCTCTCTCGTAAGAAAAATTTTTTTTGATATATTTTCTTTTAAAAATTTATAAAGAAGTTTTATTTGGGTTGATTTTCCTGAACCCTCAATACCTTCAAAAGTGATAAAAAAACCACGATTTAACCCCATACCAAGAAACCTATAGAATTAAAAAATCTTTTTATAAAATTAATTTTTTTAAAATCTTCAGTAGCAAATAGTGGTTGTTTTATATCTAGCCCGTTTTTATCTTTAATTCTTAATACACCTAGCTGATCACTTGCCTTAAAATGATCTTTAATTGGTTCGGATACCTCTAAATATATCTTAATATCTCTAGACCTTCTTTTAGAGTAAGTGATGTATAGGTCTTTTTCTAATTCTAATTTTATTGATGATTTTTTTCCATTCCATGTATTAATAGAAAATAGAGGATTTTCTTTTTTAACCAAAAGTAACTCCGTAGTAATTATTGCATGATTTAGTAATTTTAAAGATTCTCTTGCTCTTTCTTTTTGTGAATTTGTTCCACTTATAACGCTTAAAATTCTACGATTATTTACAAGCATGGTAGCAGCCAATGAGTAGCCAGAGTCATTGAGGTGACCGGTTTTAATTCCATCTACTTTTGAATTTTTATATAATAGGGTATTTCTATTAGATTGGGTGATTGGATTTCCACCGGTACGATCCCATGTGAAGGTTCTCTCTGCATACATTTTGTATAATTCTGGAAATTCTTTAATTAAATAAACGGACATTAAAGCAATGTCGCTAACTGTTGAATAATTATCCTCAGAATAAATTCCAGAAGAGTTTGAAAAGTTTGTGTTAATCATGCCAATTGATTTCGCCTTGTCATTCATCATGGAAGCAAACGCAGCCTCAGAGCCTGCAATTCCTTCAGCCAATGCGATACACGCATCATTTCCTGAAGCTATAATTATACCTTTTAATAAATTTAAAACAGTTATTCTATCGTTTGGAACTATGAACATAGAAGAATAGCCTTGCTTAGCCATTCTCCAAGCTTTGTTGGTAACTAAGAATTTTTCGTTTAATTTCAACTCACCACTTTTAATTAAATCGAAAGCTATGATGGAAGTCATGATCTTAGTTATAGACGCAGGAGAAATTTTTTCATTTTCATTTTTCTTAAAAAGAACTTGGCCAGAATTTACATCCATCAAAATTGCCTGCTTGGCAGAAGTATTTAATGCATGAGCGTTATAAGCTTGAATTAAAAAAAAACTTATTAATAAGATTGTAATTTTTTTCATTTGACTTTTATTTGGTAGCCTTCAAAATTATTAGCTTTCAGCTTACTGTAAATTAAGTCGTATTTATTCATATTGCCAATTGGCCCTATTATTAAAAGATAATTTCCAGGTGAGCCTTTAATAGCAATATTTTGATTAGAAAGAAAATCTTTTAAACTATTTCTAAGATCTTTCGCATATTTTAAGTAATAAAAAGAGCCGAATTCTAAATAAATAAGATTTTTATGATTATCTTTTTTTATATTTTTGCTCCCACTCAAAGAAGTAATTTTAACATCACTAACTTTATTTGCCTTTTTGATTTTTCTTTCTTCTTTATAAATTTTTGCTTTATTCGCAACAAAAGTAGGATTTTTTTTAATGGATTCTATTTTTACGTAAGGTAAATCTTTTTCTATTCCTAATGAGCTGGCAACAGCATCTGAAATATAAATTATTCGAGATTCTGGAATTGGTTTTTTTTCAATAAATTCTAAATTTATAGATTTTTGATTTGCGAGATTAGTAATTTTTAGTGAATTGCCTTTAAAATCCTGAGCCACAACTGCTTGGGTGTTTTTTTTATAAGAGCTTAAAGATTCTAAATTGCCAGAAAAACCAATTTTCTCGGTTAAGGAAACTTTACTTAGATTGGTACATGAAAAAAGAAACAAAAAACTAAAGGCTATAAGTAATTTTTTTTTAAGCATTTTTTAAAAGGTCGGCAAATAAGCCCACCGTTATTGCAAATCGTAATGATCTATTCCAGTTCAATAATTTTTCATAATTTGTTGTTACTAAAAAAATAGGCCCATCTTTGCCATCTGGTCTTATTAATTTATAATTACCTTTGACTTTTTTATTATTTTTTATGGAAATTTTATTATTAATCAAATCATTTTTGGATAGAGTTTTTTTTAATTTTCTTGCATCAATAGTGATCAAAGAATTGTCAATTTTATCAGCACTTATTGCCCTGTAGCCCCAAGAAATTTTTTCATTCCACCCTATTGTTTTGAGATAATTTGCAGCTGATGCAAATGAATCCTCAAGGGAGTTCACTAAATCTATTTGCCCATCTTTGTCGTAATCAATAGCATAATTATTGATAGAGGATGGCATAAATTGAAAATTACCGTGAGCTCCAGCCCATGAGCCATACAGGTTTTCTAGTTTAACTTTTTTTTTATCTATTAATCGCAAAATAGTAATTAGTTCTTTTGAAAAATATGCAGATCTTCTCTTATCAAAAGACAATGTAGCTAGGGCCGATATAATATCAACCTTACCGCGATGCCTTCCAAAGCTAGTTTCAATTCCCCACAAAGCCACCAGATATTCTTTTGGAACACCGAAATCTTTTTCTATTCTGGAAAGTAAATTTTTATTTTCTAACAAAAGACTCTTTGCCTTTAGAACTCTTTTCTTATTAACTCTTTTTCCTATGTAGGTTTCTGTTTTTTCAATGAACTCAGGTTGACGTTTGTCATAAATCAAAAGCTGTTTTAAAAATTTAACTTTTAAAAAGGCTTTGTTTACAGTGGCAGAGCTAATTCCTTCTTTTTCAATAGCTTTCTTTTTAAAATCAGCTACCCAAATATCAAAATTATGATTTTGGGCAAAAACTGGAGTATTTTGGAATATTAAAAATATAAGTAAAAATATCTTTATACAGTTGCTCATAGTATTTTTCATAACACAAAACATCATTAAATAATATTTAGATTAGTAAAAGAAAAGACCTAGATTTTTATGTTTTCTTTCTATTTTTAGTCAATGGTGGTCAATAACAAAGAAACCAGTACATCATGACAAAAAACAATTGAAGAACCTCATAATTTAAAATTTCAGTAAATAATGCTTTTTTGTTGAAATTTAACATTAAGATTATAAAAACATTTCAACGGAGGGATGGGAGAGTGGTTTAATCCAGCGGTCTTGAAAACCGCCGTACCGCAAGGTACCGTGAGTTCGAATCTCACTCCCTCTGCCAGTTTATTCCTCTTTTTAAATTTTTCAAACCTTCGAATTAAATAAATTTTTAATGATCGGTCGTGTTTTTTATTTTATACGAATAAGAAATTGCAGCAAAAATAATTAGGTAGTTAAAATAAGAAATGTAAAAAGAAACAAAATCAAACAATGGTTTTATAAATGTAAAAAATTGAGTATTGCTACTAGAAAGAGAAATCTGAAGAGAAAGAATTATAGATGAGGGTATAAAAAAAATAATTGTTACAACCACAAACAAACCTAAAAATTGAAATCCTTCGTGGTTCATTTGCTTTAAATAAGGCTTTATTTTTTTATTAAGAGCAATTTTTGGGAGAATAAAAATAAACCTTAAAGCAAAAGCAGATGAGAATATCCAAAGCATAAAAAGAAAGGATATGCTTAAGTTAAATAAAGCATTTTTACCTAAGCTTTTAAACAAGTAATGAAATATTAAGGGTGATATTGAAATTAATGTAATTGCAGTTATGGCAAAGAAATATTTAAAATTTTTTACAGACAGAAAATCTAAAAAATAATCTTGCTCTTTCTTCTCTAAAATTTCTTTATGAATACTTATGCCAACAGAGCTCATAAGCAATGTGGAAAAAAATATAAATAAAAGAATGGTAAAATTAGTAGCTAAAGAACTTGTCGATAGGTTAAAAAAAAAAGTAATTAAAAAAACTGCAAAAAAACCTTTTTTAATTTTTTTTGAAAAATCTAAAAAAATAAAATTAAAAGAAGTACTTAAGATTTTTGCTATTGGTATTTTTTTTAACTTCATAATAAGTGGCGGTCAGGGAGGGATTCGAACCCTCGTTACGATGTTACTCGTAAGGTCATTTAGCAAACGACTGGTTTCAGCCTCTCACCCACCTAACCGCATTGAGTTTGTGTTGATATATATTATATATATTTCAATGATGCAAAAAAAACACCTTCAAGATTTTATCTCGTTGACCTAAATCACTAATAGTGTAGCTTAATTAAGCTTTACCAACATTTCCGAAGTATTTTAAGCACTCAGGGTTAGCTATGGACTCTAAATTGTTAACTTCCTCTCCGTTTAATAACATTCTAACTGCAATCTCTACCACTTTGCCACTTTTTGTTTTTGGTACGTCTGGACATTTTAATATAATTGAAGGCACGTGTCTCGGAGAACAGTTGTTTTTTATGGAAGACTTAATTTTTTGAGTTAGCTTATCTGTCAGATCAAAATTCATATTCATTTTTACAAAGAGAACTATTCTAATATCGTCATCAAAAGATTGTCCAACTACAACAGATTCTTCAATTTCCTCAAAAGATTCAACCTGCCTATATATCTCCGCTGTACCTATTCTTACACCACCAGGGTTTAAGGTAGCATCTGATCTCCCATGGATAACAAAACCACCATTGGTGGTCTTTTGTATATAATCACCATGATGCCAAATATTTGGAAATTTAGAAAAATAAGCAGATTTAATTTTTTCTTTTAAGGGATCGTTCCAAAACTGAATAGGCATAGATGGGAAAGGACTTTTTACAACAAGCTCTCCTTTATCATCATTAACTACTGGAGAGCCTGAGTCATTGTAAATATCAACATCAATTGCAAGGCTGGCGCCCTGGATTTCTCCAGCATAAACTTTGTCAAAAATATTACCCATAACTAAACATCCAATCACATCTGTTCCGCCACTCATAGACGACAACATAACATCTTTTTTAATATTTTTATAAACGTACTCATAACTCTCTTTCATTAAAGGTGAGCCTGTAGAAGTTATAGTTTTTAAATTATTAAGATTATAAGAATCTGCTGAAAATTTATTTTTTTTTAAAAAATCTATATATTTAGCGCTAACACCAAACAAAGAAAATTTATGATCTGCGCAATATTTAAATAAAATATCTTTAGTGGGATACAAAGGTGAGCCGTCATACAATTTGATACTAGCACCACAGCATAAACCGCTGACAAGCCAATTCCACATCATCCATCCAGTAGTAGTAAAATAAAATATATTGTCATTTTCTTTAATGTCACAATGTAAAAATAATTCCTTTTTGTGTTCTATTAAGGAACCTCCTGCACCATGAACAATACACTTGGGTACGCCAGTTGTTCCACTGGAATAGAGAATATACAAAGGTTGATTAAATTCAAATTCTTCAAAAATTTCATCTGGTAGATTTTCATTTAATATTTTTTCAAAAGAAACAAAAGATTCTGAAGAGACATTGTCTTCTTCGTAAGAACAAATAATAACCTTTTCAATCGAAGGAACCATTTTTTGTAGAGATTTTATTCTTTCTACAAGACTAATTTTTTTTCCGTTATAATAATAATAATCACAAGTAATCAAAACCTTGGGTTCTATTTGCAAGAAACGATCAACGACTCCTTGGACACCAAAGTCAGGAGAGCAAGACGACCATATATGCCCATTTTTAGAAGAAGCTAGCAATCCCACTATAGCCTCAATGTTGTTTGGGAGGTAAGCTGCAACTCTGTCATTTCTTTTTAAACCATTTTTTTTAAAAAAATTTGATAGTTTGCAAACATCTCCATAAAGTTTTTTCCAAGAGATTGATTTTTCATAGCCATTCTCTCCTCTAAAATGAATTGCTATTTCATTGGTTTTTTTAAACAAAAGATTGTGAGCAAAATTTAATTTTGAATCTTTAAAGTAGTGAGAATTTAAAAAAGAATCTTTTTTTAAGAAAGTTTTTTTTCCTTTAGTTCCTTTAATATTCGCAAAATCCCAAAAAGCATTCCAAAAAACAGAGGGTGATTTTACAGACCATTCCCACAAATCATTATAATTTTCATAGAAAGGTAGGTTAAGTTTTTTCTCTAAATATCTACAGAATTCATAAAGATTGGAATTTTTTATTCTTTCATTACTAGCTTTCCATAAAAAGTTTTTGGACATAGATTAAAATATTATATTGAAGACTATCAACTAATGCTCTTTTTAGACATGTACTTTTGCAACACCAATGGAATTTCTATGGATCCGTCTTTGTTTTGATAGTTTTCTAGAATTGCAATGATAGTCCTGCCTATTGCAAGGCCAGATCCATTTAATGTTGCTAGCAATTCATTTTTATTATCTACAGTTTTGTATCTAGCTTTCATTCTATTGGACTGGAAAGTTGAGCATGATGAGCAACTAGAAATTTCTCTATATTTTTCTTGGGAAGGAATCCAAACTTCAATGTCATATGTTTTTTCAGCACTAAAACCCATATCCCCAGTTGATAGCAACATTACTCTATATGGTAACTTTAGCAATTCGAGAATTCTTTCAGCAGACTTAAGAAGTTTTTCCAATTCTTTTTCTCTAAACTCGGGTTGGACGATAGAAACTAACTCCACTTTAGAAAATTGATGCTGTCTCATCATTCCTTTGGTGTCTTTACCTGCTGAACCGGCCTCTAATCTAAAACAGGGAGTGGCAGCCACATATCTTAAAGGAAGTTTTTCATATTTTGTAATTTTATTAGCTACCATATTAGTTAATGGAACTTCTCCAGTGGGTATTAGCCATAAATCATTATTAGTTTGAAACTGATCATCTCTAAATTTTGGCAGTTGGCCCGTTCCATACATCGTCTTGGTATTAACAAGAATTGGGACGTTGTATTCATCATACCCATTTTCCTCTGTATGAATATCAAGCATAAAATTTACTAAGGCACGTTCTAATTTAGCTAAATCTTTTTTTAAAATTGAAAACCGAGATCCAGAAAGTTCTGTGGCTGTTTCAAAATCTATCAAATCTAAACGTTCTCCAATTTCATCATGACTTAAAGGCTTAAAATCAAACGTTTTGATTTGGCCAACTTTTTTAAGTTCAACATTACCTTTTTCGTCTTCAGCAATAGGGACATCTTCAAGGGGTATATTTGGAAGTGTGTAAAGTGTTTCATCTATTTTTTTTTTAAGATCAGAGATTAAATTTTCTATTTTGTTAATTTCATTTTTTACTTCGGTTACCTCTGTAGACAACTTTTTAAAATCATCACTGCCCTTATCTTTATGAGCGCCTAAGGCTTTAGAAATTGAATTTCTTTTATTTTGGAGATTTTGCTGTAACTCTAGGTTTTTTCTGAGGCTTTCATCATTACTGATCAAAGAATCTAGCAATGAATCTGCATTATTTACGTACCTAGATTTGATTTTTTTTTTAAAAAAATCTAAATTTTTTCTTATATCTTTTAAGATTAGCATTATTTTTTTTCTACAAAACTTACTGTAAATATAGAAAGCTCATACAGCAACAATAAAGGCAGTGCCAAGCCAATCTGAGTTATGGGATCAGGTGGTGTTAAAAGTGCAGCGGCAGCAAAAATCATAACAACCACGTACTTTCTTCTGGTTCTTAAGGAATTTGAGGTAAGAAATCCTACCTTCCCTAATAAAGTTAGAAGAACCGGTAACTGAAAACTTAAACCAAAGGCAAAAATTAATTTAGTAACAAGAGATAAGTATTCATTCACTTTTGCTTCCAATTGAATTGGCATACCCGAAGCCATTCCCGTTGTCTCAAAAGATAAAAAAAATTTTATAGCAAGTGGCATGATCAAATAATATACTAGCATTCCACCCAAAATAAATAAAATTGGTGTAGCCACTAAAAAAGGTAATAAAGCTAATTTTTCATCCTTATAAAGCCCCGGAGCAATAAACTTCCAAATCTGAATTACAATTAAAGGAAAAGAAATACAAAAAGAAGAAAAAAAAGCCAATTTTAAATATGTTAAAAATGTTTCATGGAGCGCTGTAAAGATCATTCTTCGTTCAACGGGATCTCCTTTAACGGCTTGAACATAAGGATCTAATAAAAATGAATAAATCTTATCTGCAAAAATATAACATATGACAAAAGCAATGAATAAAAAGATAACGGACTTTAATAGCCTAGTCCTTAATTCTTTTAGGTGACCAGTTATGCTTGAGGATTTAGTGTTCATTGTTATAAATTTAAGTCTCTAAATCTTTTTCTTCAGTGGCTAATTTTTTTTTTGACTTGGTTTCAGTATGAATATCCACATCCAAGTCTGTCATTTCTTCTAGGCTATTTTGAAATTGATTTGTGTAATTTTTTACAGTCCTAATCCATCCACCCACTTTCTTCATGATGATTGGAAGTTCTTTAGGTCCAATAACCAATATAGCAATTACAGCTATGACTAAAAGCTCAGACCACCCTATTTGTGGCATTTAGATTAACTTTCGGATTTATTGTTATCTTTGGGAGTTTCTTTTTCTTCAATTTCATCAGTAGAAGACATCCCATGCTTAAAGCTCTTTATACCCTTGGCAACATCACCCATTAGTTGAGAAATTTTTCCTCTACCAAAAAGAAGAATTACAAGTGCTACTACGATAACTATTTGCCAAATACCTGGAGACATGAAGAAACAATACCCATAAATTTAAGCAATGACAATAACTATTTTTTAGTGCTTTTTACCTTTTTTGCAGTATCACTAAGTTCTTCTTCTTTTGAATTCTCTACTTTGATATCCTCATCAGCAGCCAGGGTATCGCTAATCATATCGTCAATATTTGAATAAATATCTTCTTTTTCAGAACCTTCTTCAGCTACAAATTTAGAGGTTCCAAAAATCGAACTGTCTACCCTACTATCAATTAACCCTGCAGCCATTAACTCATCTGCATTAGGTAAGTCCTCTAGTGAATCTAAATTAAAATGACTGAGAAAAGATTCTGTAGTTCCGTAAGCTAAGGGCTTGCCCGGTATATCTTTTCTACCAGCAGGTTTAACCCATCCCAATTCAAATAAAACCTCCATTGTTCCTGTAGAGAAAGAAACTCCTCGAATTTCTTCAATTTCAGAGCGTGTAACAGGCTGATGATAAGCAATGATAGCAAGGGTTTCGATTGCAGCTTTTGAAAGTTTTTTTTCCCTAGTTACTTCTTCTCTTAATTGATTGGCCAGATCAATTGAGGTTCTGAAAGACCATTTGTTAACAAGCTTGATTAAGTTTATCCCTCTATCTTTGTACTCTAATTGCAATTCTTCTAAAATCTTCAATACGTTTGTTTTTTTTTTAACTTTGGACTGAAGCGTCTCAAGATCCAAAGGTTCATCAGCAGCAAATAAAAATGCTTCTATAATTTTCTTTTCTTTAGTGTCAGTGCTAGCCATATTTTTAATTTCTAGTTTTTATAAAAATATTTTCAAATATTTTATCTTGTTTAATTGAAAGTTTTCCTTCTCGTACCAACTCAAGGCTTGCAGCAAAAGTTCCGGAAAGTCCTGTTTTTTTTAATTTTTTTGTTTTTAAAAAATTATTGGGAATGATAGTTTTTATCTCACACCAGTCCTTAATCTTATCAAACATTTGAATAATTGTCTTAATGGCCTCTTCCATTGTGTAAACTGGCAATTTTCCAATATTGATAGATGAAAAATTTTGTTTTTTTTTAAAATCAGCATAGGATTTAATTAGCTCATAAAGAGAGACGTTATATTCAGATTTACTGATAGGTTTAATACCTTCGCGCATAGACCGCATAAATATATCAAATCCTAATTTTGGTTTTGACATTAGTCGATCGGATAAAAGTCTAATACTTTCTAATTTTCTAAGTTGTAATTTCAATTTTTCTGCCATTTGTATAGCGGAAAAATCATCATCAGAATTATCTGGTAATAATAAACGAGACTTTAAGTAAGCTAACCAAGCCGCCATTACTAAAAAATCAGCAGCACGTTCAAGATTGTCTTTAATTTCATTTACATAAGAAATGTATTGATCGGCTAATTGAACTATGGATATTTGCATCAAGTCAACTTTTTGTGCTTTAGCAAGATCCAAAAGAAGATCTAAAGGGCCTTCATAGTTATCAACGTTTAATTTAAATTTATCTGTTAGTGATTCTGCTTGATTCTCTTGCATATAAAAAACCTACTAGATTATATTGTATAATTAAACAATTTAATAATTTTTGCTAACAAAGAGCTACTTGCTGGTCTCACGCTTTCTAACAAACTAAGCATTTGATTATAATCACCGTTACAATGAAGAACGATATCACAACCTGCTGTAAAACATTTATTTGCCAAAGTCTGTGTAGAACCCTTTAGTGCCTTCATGCAAATATCATCGGACATTAAAAGGCCTTTAAAATTTAATTGTTTGCGTATTAATTCGTTAATAAGCTTTTTGGAGAGGGTTGCTGGATTATTATTATCAATATCTTCATAGACTATATGAGCTGTCATTAAAAAATTTGACTTAACGCTACGAAAACAGGCTAGATCATTTTTTTTTAAGAATCTTAATTTATTTTTTATTACAGGTAAGTAAAGATGAGAATCTTTGGTTGATAATCCATGGCCCGGAACGTGCTTGGCTATAGTTAAGATTTTTTTTTTCTTATACATATCAATAACTAATTTTCCAATAGCTTGAACAATCTCAACTTTGCTTGAATAAGATCTATCGCCAATTACATCGGATTTGTTTTTATAAAACAAATCTAAAGTTGGTGCTGCTACTAGATTAATTCCCAAGTAATTAAATAGATTGGAATTAAAATTGATAAACTTGTTTAGATTTTTAAAAAATTCTTTTTTATTATTTTCGTATGTAAGACCAAAATTTTTTGCAGAATATTTAGATTGGCTAAAAAATTTGGAGAATCTGTTTACTCTTCCTCCTTCATGATCAATCATTATTAATGTATTTTTATAGTCATTTATAGATCTCAGCTCCGTAATTAAATTTTTTAACTGTGAAAAAGTTTCTATGTTTCTAGAAAAAATTATATATCCCAAGGGCGGGTATTTTTTAAATAAAAAATATTCTTTTTTGGAAATTCGGGATCCTTTTATACCGATAATTACAGGCCTAACTAACTTTGTCATTTATTTAATAAGCTCCCAAAACTTTGACTGTTTCTGTTTTTTTTTAAAATATTCTGAATTGTCAATAAAGGTTTTGAAATTTTTGCTTGTCTCAATTTTCTTTAATTTCATAGTGTATTGTTTAAGTTTTAATTTGTGTTTTTCATGACTGTTGTTAAATTTTTCTCTGTAAGTATCAGAGTTGTAAAATGTGTAATTATAAAACAAAAAAAGAATAAAAAAAAATAAAGAAAGCACTTTAATCATGAATAAATATATCACATAGTTTCTGGAGCATTTACCCCTAAAATAGATAAGCCTGACTTGATTACTGATAGAATCTTATTTAACAAAAAGACTCTTGCATGCACTAAGTTTATATCTGGATTTTCAATTATTTTAAAACTTGAGTCTTCTTTTCCTAAATTCCAATAAGAATGCAAAGAAGATGAAAGGTCATAAAGATAATAAGGAATTCTGTGAGGCTCTAAGTTTCTGGCTGCTAACTCAATGGTTTTGGGCCATAAAGAAAGTTTTTTAACTAATTCAATTTCTACGTTTGAAGTTAACAAACCTAAGTGAGATTTTTCGAATACACTATTATCAAATTTTGTTTTTCTTAAAACCGAATGAATTCTTGCAGATGCATACTGAACATAAAAGACAGGATTTTCTTTTGTTTTTTCAGTAACCAAATCGAAATCAAAATCTAATTGACTGTCATTACTTCTATAAATCATCATGAAACGAACCGCATCTACACCAACTGCTTTTACCAATTCTTTTGCTGTAATAAAATCTCCTGCTCTCTTGGACATTTTGTAAGGTTCTCCAGATTTAAAAAGCTTAACTAGCTGGCAGGTTTTGCATTCAAAGTCTGCCTTAAAGTCAGAAAGTGCATCCACACAAGCTTTTAATCTTTTTAGATATCCAGCATGGTCAGCCCCTAGAACATTGATATATTTGTCAAATTTTCTTTCTAACTTATATGCATGATACGCAACATCATTGGCAAAATAAGTCCATGTCCCGTCTGATTTTTTTAAAGCTCTATCAACGTCATCGCCAAACTTTGTTGACTTGAAAAGAAGTTGAGATCTAGGTTCCCAGTCTTCAATTTCATTGCCCTTTGGTTTTGCCAAAACACCTTCATAAATACATTGCTTTTGATTTAAAATTTCAATGGTCTTGGAAATCAAATCCTTACTAACCAAGTCTTTTTCTGAAACAAATAAGTCATGCTGAATTCCAAGTGCCAAAAGGTCACTTTTTATCATAAGCATCGCTTCGGACATGGCAGCACTGCCTAGCTGGTCTTTAATTTTCTCATAATTAGAGATGTCTGTAATTAACTTTTTCTTAATAATATTATTTGCGATTTCTATGAGATAATCTCCCGGGTAGAGACCCTGATCTAATGGAAATTTAATATTTTCTTTTATCTCCTGGATTCTAGCAAATACAGATTTTGAAAACATATGAATCTGATTTCCATAATCATTGATATAATATTCTTTTGTCACATCTTCTCCCACAAAAGATAATAAATTTGCTAAGACATCTCCATAAACAGCTCCTCTGCAGTGCCCAACGTGCAAAGGACCGGTTGGGTTGGCTGAGACATACTCTATGTTTATTTTTTTTTTAGAACTCGGAATTTTTTTATTATGAGTATTGAAATTAGAAAGATAGCTAATCCAAAAGTTATTTTTTAGCTTTAGGTTAATAAAACCTGGTTTTGCTACATCTATATTCTCAAATTCTTTAAATTTTTTTTTAATAAGCTCTGCAATTTCAGAGCCAATCTCTAAAGGATTTTTTTTAAATTCAGCAGCCAATATAAGAGGAGCGTTAAAAGCCAAATCACCAAAACTAGTTTGTTTCGGTGGCTCTACAGAAATTTTTTCATAGTTACAATTGTACTTATTTTCTTTTAATAGGTCGCAAAATTGATCTTTATAGAATTGAAAAATATTCATTTGATTGAATTGTATAAATCAATAGCATATTTATCAGTCATTCCAGAAATGTAATCGCTAATATTTCTCTCTTTTGAATTGCTATTATTAAAGTTTTTTTCAATTTTATTATAATTTTTCATATAATAAATAAAAATTGTATTGAGAATTATTTTTGATTCTTCAGACCACTTTTGAATATGCACGTGTTTATACATATTGTTAAATAAAAAAGATTTAATATTTTTAATTAAATTGTTAGTTTTTTCAGAAAAAATAATAATTTCCTTGCTGGCCTTGTGAACTTTTTCAATTGAAGAAATATTATTTAAATTAATTTGCTCAATAGAATTATTAATTAAATCTGTAACCATATAATCTATTAATCTTCTAACGAGTTTGTAATTATTTTTGGTAGAATTTTTATCATACGTTTCTAAAATTATATCTTTTAAAATAGGGATTTCCTTTAGATCGTCTATTGTAAAAAAATTAGCCCTTAGGCCATCGTCTATATCATGATTGTTATAAGCGATATCATCAGATAGTGAGCTTATTTGCGCTTCTAAGGAACCAAATGTTTGAAAATTTATTTTGTAATTTTTAATATCTGGTAGCAAGGATAACACCTTATTTTCATCAACAATTGGTCCATTGTGTTTAAGTAAACCATCCACTGTGTTTGTGCTTAGATTCAAGCCTGGAAATTTTTCATAAATATTTTCTAATAATAAAAGAATTCTTAAGGATTGAATATTATGATCAAATCCACCGTAGCTAGACATGCATTCGGAAAGAACATCTTCTCCAGCATGGCCGAAGGGTGTGTGTCCTAAATCATGAGCTAAACTCAATGCTTCACACAAGTCTTCATTGAGTCCCATATATCTTGCTATAGATCTTGAAATTTGAGAAACCTCCAGTGAATGGGTTAACCTTGTTCTAAAGTGGTCACCCTCATGATAGACAAATACTTGAGTTTTGTGTTTTAACCTTCTAAAGGATGAGCAGTGTATTACCCTATCTCGATCTCTCTGATATTCAGATCTGTATGCTGAAGTTGTTTCTGGGTATAATCTTCCTAAATAATTTGCCTTATTGGAGGCATATGGTTTTAATATGCTATTATAATTTTCTGCTGATCTGTTCATTAAAGATATGTCGTATATAATAAATATTTAATAGACTCATGCAAATTAATATAAAAATCAACGATAAAGCCAAGCAAGAAATAGGCAATCTTTTAAAGAATGAAAAAGATGGCTCTTTCTTTAGAATAAGCGTTGAGGGTGGAGGATGTTCTGGCTTTAAATACAATTTTACTATTGATACTAAGGTTCTAGAAGATGATTTGAGATTAGATAATTTAGTAGTGGACAAAACTAGTCTTGAGTATTTGAACGGATCTATACTTGAGTACAATGACACTCTTATAGAAAAATCATTTAAAATTAAAAATCCTAAAGCTAAAAGCTCCTGTGGTTGTGGTACTTCTTTTTCTGTATAATGAACATAGCTAGTTGGAATATAAACTCTGTGAGAATAAGGGTTGACCAAGTAAAAAATTATCTGAAGAAGAAGAAAATTGATATTCTTACTCTTCAAGAGATAAAAACTGAAGATAAAAACTTTCCACATGAAGACTTTAAGAAAATAGGTTATCACTCATATTCATTTGGACAAAAATCTTACAATGGTGTTGCCATAATTTCAAAAGAAGAACTGAAAGTAACAACTTCCGAATTTAAAGATCCTCTAGGACAATCTAGATGTATAGCTGCTGAAGTTTATCATAATGATAAAAAATTTTTACTCGTCTCTATATATCTTCCAAATGGAAATCCAATTAATACCGAAAAATATGACTATAAAAAAAAATGGATGGATGTTTTTGAAAAATACATAGTCGGAAAGTTTAAAAAAAACAAAAACATTATCATTACTGGTGATTTTAATGTCATACCAAGTGAAGAAGACGTGGGAAACCCTGAGGATTGGACAAACGATGCTTTGTTTAAATTGGAAATTAGAAAAAAATTTAGATCATTATTAAATCTCGGTTTTAAGGATGGTTTTAGATTGTTTAATAAAGAACCCAAAGAATATACCTTTTGGGACTATCAACAAGGATCTTGGCAAAGAAACAAAGGATTAAGAATAGATCACTACCTTGTTTCTGACTCAATGACTCAAGATTTAAAAACTATTGAAATTGATAAATTTACTAGAGAAAATGAAAGGCCTTCCGACCACGTTCCTATTAGATGCGTTCTTACTTGATACGATTGTACTGATCAACGTATCTAATTATATCAGATTCCTTTAATATTTTACCAACTTGAGCCTCTATAATTTTAACAGGTTGGTTAAATTCATTTTCAACTCGATGAACAGCACCTAAGGGTATGAAAACTGTCTCATTGGTTTTTGGGTAAAACTTTCTGGCATCTATTGTGACTTTTGGTTTGCCTTGCGTAATTGTCCAGTGTTCGGCTCTATGTCTGTGCTTTTGAAGACTGATAGAAGAATTTTTATTAACTACCAATTCTTTAATTAAAAAACACTTTCCACGATGTAGATTAAAATACTTTCCCCAAGGTTTGATAAAAGTATTTTTTTTACTATAGTATTTATTTTTTATTCTTTTAAACAAATGTGTAATAGCTCTCCAGCTACCCAAATCAGACCATACAACACTTAATCCAACTCCTAATATTTTTTTAGATTTTTCCAAAATAGCATAATCAAAAGAAATTTCCTTAGCTTTTGCATAAGATGGCTTGTAAAGTTTGTAAACAGATTTTTTAGATTGAGATTTTTCAACAGCTCTGAGACAATTTTTTAATAAACTAGGTTGATTTTTTTTATAATGATAAATTAAAGAATCTTTTCTTAAGTAAAAAATACCAGAATTCCAATAGGCATTTTTTTTAATAATTTTTTTTGCAATTGCTTCACTTGGCTTCTCCACAAAAGAAGTAACTATACTATTGTGTTTTTTGGTTAAAAAGTATCCAAATTGACTAGATGGTTCGGTGGGTTTAATTCCAAAAATACAAATATTGTCATCTGCAAGCTTTTTTTGGTTTTGCTTTACTGCTTTGTTAAAAGCCTTAACGTTGTCAATTAATTGATCCGCTGGTAAAAATATTAAAGCCTGATTGTTAGGAATGTTAGGCAATAATGCTGAAGAAAGCACAGCTGGGGCTGTATTTTTTTTATACGGTTCTAAAACCAAATCGTATTTTTTAATCTTATATTTTTTTAAAAATGATTTAATTATTTTTTCATATTTCTCATTGGAGCTAATAATAGGATGATCGTAAATAGGACTCTTAATTCTCTCTAACGTTTTTTGAAATAAATTCCAACCGCCAAAATCTATAAATTGCTTTGGGTGAATTTTGTAAGAGCTGGGAAATAGTCTTGTGCCAGCACCACCGCATAGAATGATAGGTTTAACTTTCACAACTATATATCAGCGTAACAGCTTTTTTCTTTTGAACCACCTGGATGCGTTACTGCTCCATCCTTGGCAGATCCAACCGTTTGACTAAACTTCCAAAGAGTTCCGCTGTTAAAATTAGATTCTCTAGGCTTCCATTTACTTTTTCTAATTTTGAAAGTTTGATCATCTAAATCAACGTCTATAGTTCCTTTTTCAGCATCTATAATTATTTTATCTCCATCTTCTAGTAGAGCTAGTGGGCCACCAACAAACGCTTCTGGACCTGTATGACCAACGCAAAATCCTCTAGTAGCTCCAGAAAATCTTCCATCAGTAATAAGTGCAACTTTTTCACCCATTCCCTGCCCATAAATAGCAGCAGTAGTTGAAAGCATCTCTCTCATACCTGGTCCTCCTTTTGGACCTTCGTATCTAATAATAATAACATCACCCTCTTTGTAATTCTTACTTTTCACTGCCTTAAAAGCTTCCTCTTCACTATCAAAACATTTTGCTACTCCCTCAAAGCGTAATTTCTTCATACCTGCAACTTTTACAATGGCTCCTTCTGGAGCTAAATTACCTTTTAAACCCACAACACCACCGGTAGGAGTAATTGGGTTGTCATGAGGTCTCATTACATCTTGTTTTTTATCAAATTTAACATCCTTTAAATTTTCAGCCATAGTTTTACCCGTGACTGTCATGCAATTACCGTTGATAAATCCACCATCCAATAATGTTTTGAGAAGCATAGGAACGCCGCCTGCTTCGAACATGTCTTTAGCAACATATTTTCCGCCAGGTTTTAAATCTGCTAGATAAGGTGTTTTTTTAAAAATTTCTGCAACATCCATTAAATCAAATTTGATACCACATTCATTTGCTATAGCTGGTAAGTGCAACGCAGCATTGGTAGAACCACCTGTAGCAGCAACAATTACAGCGGCATTTTTTAAAGAGTCCAAAGTTACAATATCTCTTGGTCTTATTTTCTTCTTTAAAAGATTCATGACAACTTTCCCACTTTCGTAGGCAAATTTATCTCTTTCTTCATATGGAGCAGGTGTTCCAGAGGAGTATGGTAATGCAAGTCCTATAGCTTCCGATACGCAAGCCATAGTGTTAGCTGTAAATTGACCACCACAAGCGCCTGCACTTGGACAGGCAGCCAACTCAAGTTCTAATAAATCTTCATCTGACATTTTTCCATTTTCATGCATACCTACAGCCTCGTACACATCAACAACTGTAACGTCTTTACCTTTAAATTTTCCTGGTAGAATTGATCCGCCATAAATAAAAACACTTGGAACATTTAGTCTACACATGGCCATCATCAATCCAGGTAGGGACTTGTCACAACCAGCAACACCTACTAATGCATCGTAACAATGTCCACGTACTGTCAATTCAGTTGAGTCTGCAATTACTTCTCTAGAAATTAAAGACGATTTCATTCCTTCGTGCCCCATAGCTATACCGTCGGTTACTGTAATCGTGCAAAATTCTCTTGGTAAACCCATGTGATCATAAACACCTTTTTTAACACTTTGAGCCTGTCTCATTAAAGAAATATTGCATGGTGCAGCTTCATTCCAAGTAGAAACCACTCCAACGAAAGGTCTGGCAACATCCTCTCTGGTTAAGTCCATTGCGTAATAAAAAGATCTATGAGGAGCTCTTTCGGGTCCAACAGTAGTATGGCGACTAGGTAATTTTGACTTGTCGAATGATGATGGCATAATTATATAAAGCTCCTTAGGATGTTGTTAATTTTTTCTAAATCAATTTTGTAATTTGATAACATTTCTCTTTCATTATCAACAATATTCTTTGGTGCTTTGTCGACAAACCCTTTATTTTTTAATTTTTGCTCGGTGGAAGATATTTTTTTATTGAGTTCATTAATTTTTTTAACTTGAAGTTCTTTTTGATCATTTAAATTAATATCGTTGTCAAATTTAATTTTAATGTTTTCATCATTTACTAAAATTTTAATTACTGAGGAGCTTACATTCTGTGAAAAGTCCACCTCTTTAACTCTAGCTAGTCTCTTAACAATTTCTAAGTTTTTTTTAATTAAATTTTGGAACGTAACCGAAGATTCGTTTAAAAAAAGATTGCAGAAACTACCTGGGCTTATACCTAGTGAAACTTTTAAAGATCTTATTTCAGATATAAAACTAATTAGTATATTGATATTTTTAGATTTTAAAATCTGAGACTTAGTTAGCAAGTAAGAGGCTTTGCTTACGTGAGAAATTAATGGCTTTTTAAAAAATATATTGAATTTTGTTAAGCTCCAAAGCTCCTCTGTTACAAAGGGAGTAAAAGGATGTAATAAAAGTAAAATTTCTGACTGCAAAAAAGTCATAGTGTCTTTTAACTCTTTTATATTTTTTTTATCACCCGAATATAAAATCGGCTTAGAAAATTCTATGTACCAATCGCAAAAAAAGTTCCAAACAAACTGATAAACATGTTTAGCAGCCTCATCAAATCGATAAGACTCAATACAGTCGTTAGTTTTTATTTTGCATAAGGTAAACTCATTTAAAATCCACAAATTTAATGGGTGATTAATTTTTTTAATATTTATTTTTGGCTTTGTAAAAGTTTTATTAAATTTGGAAAAATTAAAAATATTCCAAATTTTAGTAACAAAATTTTTGTAACCATTAACCCTATCTTTTGCTAATTTCACATCACGACCTGGTGAGGACATGGCAATTAAGGTAAATCTCAATGCATCAGCCCCATATTCATTAATCAATACAATGGGATCAATTACATTGCCTTTAGATTTCGACATTTTTTGTCCTTTGTCATCTCTGACTAGCGCGTGAACATAAACGTTTGAGAAAGGAACTTTTTTCATGAAATAAAGAGACATCATCATCATTCTGGCAACCCAAAAAAATATGATATCGAAACCTGTTACTAAAACTGAAGTGCTGTAAAACCTTTTTAACTCGTATGTTTTTTTAGGCCAGCCAAAAGTTGCAAAAGACCATAAAGCTGAAGAGAACCAAGTATCAAGAACATCTTCATCTTGTTTTAAGGAAACTTTATTTTTAAATTTTTTTTTAGCTAATTTTTCAGCTTCTTTTTTATTGTTAGCAACAAACACCTCTCCGTTGGGAGCATACCAAACTGGTATTTGATGACCCCACCATAATTGTCTTGAAATACACCATGGTTGAATATTATCCATCCATTGAAAATATGTCTTAGACCAGTTGCTAGGAAAAAAGGAAGTTTCTTTTTTTTTAACGTTGCTTATTGCTTCTTTAGATAAGACTTTTGCATTTAAAAACCACTGCTCTGTAAGATAAGGCTCTATTATAGAATTGGACCTGTCTCCATAAGGAACTGCGTGTTTGGTGGTTTCAATTTTTTCTATTAAATCTAATTTTTCTAACTCATCTAATAGTTTAGATCTTGCATCAAATCTATCTAAACCAATATATTCAGATGGAGCATTTTCATTAAGCTTGGCATCTTTAGTGAAGATATTTATTTTTTCTAAATTATTTCTTTCACCGACTATGAAATCGTTAAAATCATGGGCTGGAGTAATTTTTACAACTCCACTACCCTGCTCAGGGTCAGCATGAATATCTGCTATAATAGTTATTTCA
>Ga0213863_10000362_pt1 | contig 34960 bp, 22 predicted proteins | sample PICome_8_FD_160128 | JGI IMG/M metagenome (GOLD analysis project Ga0213863, IMG submission 160128) | Coastal seawater microbial communities near Pivers Island, North Carolina, United States - PICO497 | ecosystem: Environmental > Aquatic > Marine > Coastal | place: USA: North Carolina... | reverse complement strand
AGGAAGGGCCTTTTTTACCAAGCCTCCTAAGGCACGACCTGCTTTATAATTATTGGTTCCGATAAAGACCAAACGCTTGCTCTTTGGAGCGTCCGAATCATTGGTGATAAGAATCGTATTTTCAGACACTTCATTTAAAAAAGGAGTTTGATTCTCCGCATCCACTGGACTGACTGCAATTCCCGATACCCCTTTGGCAAGTTGAGTTTCCATCATTCTCTTCTGATCAACGACTCCTTTGGGTGGCATCAGAACCTCACAACTGACTCCGAATTCTTTTTCAGCAATCCGTACTCCAGCAGCACACAAATCCCAAAATGGATCGACTCCGTTGGTCACATAAGCAAAGGAAGCTTCTGGCTTGCTCCCTTCTTCACCGGACTTTTCGCCACAGCCTAAAAAGGAACCCAAAATGGGTATAAATAGTAGAGAGAGTATTTTACAATGTATTTTCATAATGATTATTAATTAATGATTAAATAATTTTACCAGGGAGTACGTCCACCGTTAACGCATAAAGTTTGTCCAGTGATAAAAGAGGCTTCATCGGATGCAAAATAAGCCACTGCATTCCCAACATCTTCTGGTGTACCCCAGCGTCCTAGAGGAATGGTCGCAAGGTATTCACTTTTAGCATCCTCGGGATCATTTTCGTGACGATCCGTTGGTACCCATCCGGGAGCAACCGTGTTTACGGTAATGCCAAATGGAGCCAATTCCGTAGCCATACTTCGACTCCAACCGATTTGCCCTCCTTTTGCTGCGACATACCCACTAAACTTTGGAATGGAGCTATGATAAACCTCGCTGGTGATGTTGATGATTCTACCCCTTGTTCTTTTTTTCATTCCGGGCAGGGCTGCCTGTACTAGATAAAAAGGACTCATCACAAAAAACTCATACATCTTTCGATAAAACTCCTGATCATAATCCTCAATTGCTTTCTGGGGTTGATCCGGAGTGGCATTCGGAACCACGATGTCCAGGGAACCAAATTTTTCCTCAACCGATTCCACCATCGACTTAACTTGTTCCGGATCAGAGGCATCAGCCCGAACCAGCATAACATGAATTCCGTTTTCCTTAAGAACTTGAAGTGCACCCTCTGCTTTTTCTCGATTATTTAAATAATTTATCGCGATCTTTGCTCCAGCAGAGCCCAGTGCTTTTGCAACCCCAAGTCCCAAACCCTGAGTACTTCCTGTAATCAGGGCAACTTTACCGGTTAATGAAAATTTATTCATGAAAAAAAGGGCGATTTTCTAAGGTATGGGCAGAAGGATATAATTTTATATTTAAATCTAGTTTGATATATCAATTTCTTAGTGATGCAAGAAACTTTAGGAAGAAGAAAAATAGATTTGAATGAAAACACATTTACGAATTGCCTGAAAAACCTTTAAAGAGTTAGCCTTTGATTACTTTGAAGGCTTCAACTTTTTTTTCTTTTACCACATTGACTTTCCTTTCAGTTTGCACTTTTGCACGAGCAAGAATGGAATCTGTTTTCGAAGCTACCTTTCAAAGTTCGACCCTTTTTTTGGAGCAGAATGATAAAACTCTTCTCAAAATTGAAAAATTGCACGGTCGCGATCTTGGAGGTGGCAACTTTTCATGGACTGGAAAAATTACAGGTAGTGAAAACTCGACGCTTTCCTTCACCCGAGTTGGCCATGAAATTGTGGGGGGGGTGAAACCAAGTTTTGGAGCTAACCAAAGATTTATTACTGACAAAGGAAAAGTTATATGGTTAAAAACAAAAAAAAGTAATCATCTTTCCTGCGGGGGTTGCCTGCTGGATCAAAAACAAAAAAATTTAGATCCTCGGCCCGGTAGAAGGGCCAAGAATTGGAGAAATGGGGATGGCAACCTGATTGACTTGCTGGTTGCTTACACCTCAGATGCCAAACTGTCCGAAAACTTAAGCACGGAGAGCCAAGTTGAAGCTTACCTTCAAAATGCAATTTCCGAATCAAATCTTTGTTTTTTAAATAGCAATGTAAATGCGGCGATCCGCTTGGTACATCTGGTTGAAATCGATTACGCCGAAACGCAGGATCCATCCATGGACTTGAATCGGTCGACCAACCCAACCGACGGATATCTGGATCAACTCCATACCCTCCGCGACCAATATGGAGCCGACTTAGTGAGTGTTCTCATTTCCCAAGGTGATGGAAGCCTTGGTGGCATCGCCAATACCATGTCCTATCCATCCTTAGACTTCGGTGAAAGTGGGTTCAATGTCGTGGTGATCGGTCAGATTGGGGCACCAAGCTACAGCCTACTCCATGAAATTGGCCACAATATGGGTTGCACCCATAATCGAGAGGATGCGATGGACCGGGGCGTTCCAGATACGGATTCTTCAAATAATTCCCTTTTCAAGCAATTTAACTACGGAAAAAGATGGATCACGAATGGCCAAGGCTACCGGACAATCATGGCCTACGATACCGATGGCACTCCGACCTACACAAACCGAATTCCCTATTTCTCAAACCCATCCATTGCATATCAAGGAATCTCAACTGGAAACTTGGATTCAGAAGATAATGCCCAAGTCCTCAATACAACCACACCCTATGTCTCGAACTTTCGATCGTCCATTGTCCAAGGCATTGTGCCCTCTATTTTTTCTCTAAATATTTCCGAGGGCAATGCCAGTTCCTTAACAGTTCGTCTCGCATCCAAGCCAGAATCTAATGTTTCAATTTCTATTTCTTTGGACTCTGCCGGAGACCAGGATTTTTCAGTGCTTGGTTCGAGTACGATAAGCTTCTCTCCAGAAAGCTGGAATCTTCCTCAACCTCTACAAATAATTTCCAAGAAAGATGCAGACGCAAATAATGGATTAAGCACCTTATATCTTTCCTCATCAGAAATCCCCACGACAAGTGTAGTACTAAAAGAAATTGATACGGGCACCGATACCACAAGTCATCGATTGATTACCGGTATAATTAAGGATTCTCAAGGTGTAGGTGTTCCAGATGTAAGCCTATCTTTTTCATCAGAAGTCACCCCTATCATGACCGATGAAAACGGTACCTTTTTTACGAGTGTTTCCTCCACTTGGTCGGGCACTATTACTGCGAGCAAAGCGGGTCATCAATTTTCACCTGATACTCTATCCATTAGTTCAGAAACTGCAGAGACGATCCAGCTAACCTTCTTAGCAAGCCGAAGCCAAATCCTCTATGTCGACGCCACTGCAACTGGTAATGGTGATGGTTCGAGCTGGGCGAATGCTTATCCTGAACTTTCCACTGCACTCCAGTCAATGCATCCCTTTACCGAAGTTTGGGTTGCGAGCGGAACCTACAAACCAGGAGTTTTCCGAAGTGATTTTTTCCTACTTCCACCAAATGTTTCCATATACGGAGGCTTTTCTGGTTCGGAAAGTTCAAGGACAGAACGAAACTCAACCACGAACCAAACCATTCTCTCAGGGGATATCGGAAATATCAATGATGGCTCAGATAATACTTTTCATGTCGTCGTTCCATCAAATGAATCCCACCTTGAAGGGTTCATTATCCAGGATGGTAATGCGAGTGAAAACTATTCAGATTCACGGGGGAAAGGGGGTGGACTCTTTGCCGAGGGGGTAAACTTCTCAATAAGTGAATGTATTTTTCAAGGAAACCGGGCTAGGCAACAGGGAGGAGCTGCTTATCTTCTGGATACCAATGCGACTTTTTCCAATTGTACTTTTTCGAACAATCGAGGGTCGGGTCTAGGAAGCGGATTGGGATATGCAGGAGCCATCTATTCTAAAGACGTAATTCTTGTTTTGAATTCTTGCCAATTCAATAATAACCAAGCTGATTTGGAGGGAGGGGCAATTTTCGCGGAATACTCTGAAATAAATGCCACCTCCTGCACCTTTTCTGGTAATCAAAACACTACCAATAACGGCGGGGGAGCCTTGGCGTTAAAGTTCTGTACTTTAATCGAAAACCATGGAACTTACACTTCAAATTATTCGGCTTCTAGTGGTGGGTCCATCGATGCAACCGATTCCAATATAACCATTACCTACGCCCAATTCAGCTCCAATCAATCCTTATTTTATGGAGCTGGCGGTCAATTTATTGATTGCAATACAACCATCTCTTCTAGCTTATTCAGTGGTAATTCCGCAAATTCCAATGGAGGTGCCTTATTTTTCGAATCAACACCATTGACTCTGAAAAACAATACTTTTACTTCAAATCAATCGGCCTACTCGGGGGGTGCGGTTTTTACAAAAGATGGAAATTTTTCTGCTACAGGCAATAGCTACCAGCAGAATTCTGCTGGAACCTCAGGTGGTGCAGTAGCCATTGAGAATGGAACCTTTAATGAAAGTTCTGGTAATTACCAAAACAATACCTCCATTTATGATGGTGGAGGACTGCATTTAAAGAATTCGACCGGCACCCTAAACGATTCTAACTTCAGTTCTAATTCCAATACCACTTACAACGGAGGAGGAGCACTTTCATTGGAGGGATCTTCGCCCTCCATTAGCGGTTGTAGCTTCACCAAAAACTTTACGGTTTCCCGCTACGGTGGCGCCATCTACATGAATTCCACCTCCACCCCATCCATGGACCGTTGCTCTTTCGTAGCCAATCATGCCACTGCCAGTGGATCCTATGGTGGAGCACTGTATTTTTGGGCAAACTCGAATGTCCAAATTTCCAATTCATTATTTTTAAAAAATCACGCCAACGATGGAGGGGCGTTCACATCCATGGGGGCCAGTAATATTTCTTTTTTACAATGCCGATTTATTGGAAACGAAGCCAATGCTTCCTCCGCTTCAGAAGGTGGAGTTGGACTCTTGGCCAGTGATGCAAACCAAACTAAATTCATCAACTGCTTATTATCCGATAATGGTGCAAGCTATCGGAATGGTGTGTTGAAGCCAATAGGTCATTCTCGTTTTGTAAATTGTACTCTGGTTCGAAACACTTCCATTGAGCACGGGGGGATAAGTATTCTCTTTAGTGGTCAATCCATTGACTTTGAAAATTCTATCTTATGGCAAAACTCCGCGGGTAGCCAAGGTGGTGACCTTTATAATTACCAAGGCTCGGTTTCTGCCAATCATTGTATTTTGGATCCCAGTAAGTCCTTAGGCACCATCTCTGGATCTGAAAACAATGACTCCGACCCTTTGTTCATCGATAGCGACGGGAGCGATGGCATTGCGGGCAATGAAGACGATGACTACAACCTGCAAGCCACATCCCCTGCAATTGATCGAGCTAGTACTGGTGCACAGCATTATACCACCACCGACATCTTAGGAAAAACAAGGTATGGCAATGGTCCTGATATTGGAGCTTATGAGTATCGGGTCAACTCCACCCCAGTCATAGAATCCGGCAGTACCTATTCACTGTCATCTGATGAAGACGAAACTGCCTCGTACCCTTTTGCCGCCAGCGATATTGATGGGGATGATTTAATTTGGTCTATTTCCTCCCCTGCGAGTAATGGAACTGTATCCATTTCCAAGGATTCCGGGCTAGCCTCCTACCAACCTAACCTCAACTGGTATGGAACCGATTCCTTCTCCGTTTCGGTTTCAGATGGTGCTTCCATTGCAACTGTGATCGTATCCGTATCCGTTACCTCAGTTGATGATCTTCCGGTTTTAAGTGCCGAAATTCCAGATCAGTTCATGAATGAAGATCAGGGTAATTTAAGCATAGATCTATCAGAATTCTTCAACGATCCTGACTCCTTAGATTCCTTTAGCTTCTCGGCTACCTCTTCCGACGAATCTCTCGCTATCCCAACAATCTCAGGCTCAGATCTTATACTTTCGATTCTCGCAAATCAATTTGGTACCTCGATAATAAGCATTAGTGCTAGTTCTGGGGGTCAGTCCGTTTCGGATTCGTTCACCCTTGAAGTTCAGTCCGTCAATGATCCACCCACCCTAAGCAATGCCCCAACTGGGGGAACGATCAGCATTTCTGAATCCTCCACTTATCTTTTTGATTTTAACGCAACGGATTATGACGGCGACAGCCTGACTTTCATCCTCTCTGGATCCGACTCTAGTTTTTTTGAAGTGAACGCCAGCTCTGGAGTAATTCGCTTTAAAGTGGCACCAGATTTCGAAAACCCTTTGGATTCAGGCCAGAATAATTCTTATGAACTTTCGGTAGTGGTCTCGGATCAAAGCTCCAGTTCCCAGCCTTTTTCTCTTTTGGTAAGCATAATAGATCTGGATGAATATGCATGGTCCACCGCCGTGGATCATGGAAATCATTGGAGGTCGACCGACTGGTTTGGCACTTACTTTGAAACTTCAAGCAACTGGATTTTTCATGTAAACCATGGATGGCTTTACCGAAGTGGGACTTCCATGCGTTCTTTTTGGCTTTATGATTCCAACCTAGATTGGCTTTGGACAAACCTTGAAAGCTATCCCTACCTCTTCCGTTCTGAATCCGCTACCTGGATATTCTTTCAAAATGATTCAGGTAGCCGGAAATTTTACGATTACTCCACAAAATCGTGGACTACTTTTCCTGCCAATTAAAGAAGCAACCACTGTCCAAAAAATTAAATATATATTTAATATGGAATTATTCCGTTTTCTTCCCTTGCTTTTCCTATCGGGTGCATTCGGATTCTCTCCTTTTACTCATGGAAAATCAAAAGTCGTCTTTGTGATTGCAGAAAGAGAATACCAGACTGAAAAAACCCTTCCGAAATTTGCTGCATCTTATCTTTCTAAAGATTTTAAAGCCGAATTTTCTACCGCTCCCAAAGAAGGTCTTGATCGTCATCAATTAAAAAACGCTGCAGCAATCAGCCAGGCAGACCTTTTGATTATTAGTGTTAGGCGAAGAGCCTTTTCGGATCAAACTATGCAATCTATTAGAAGTCATATCGCCCATGGAAAACCAGTTCTTGGACTCCGTACTGCATCCCATGCCTTCGAACTTCGAAATGATTCACCCCCTGAAGGGCACCAAGATTGGCCAGCATGGGACCAAGAAGTTATCGGCGGAAACTATCAAGGTCATTATGGGAAAGACAAGTCCTGTCTGATCAGACAAATTCCGGCTGCCATGCAACCTTCGCTCTTGAAACAAGTAAAGCTACCCTTCAGAACTCCCGCGTCTCTCTATCGAAATTCTCCTCTTCCCATGAATTCAGTCCCGATTTTGGAAGGCGTCCTATCTGGCTTTCCCACCGAGCCTGTGGCTTGGACCCATGTTACAAAATCAGGCGCTAAAGTTTTTTACACCTCCCTTGGGCATGTTAAAGACTTTGAGAATCCCAGCTTCAATCAATTATTGCAGAATGCAATTCGATGGTGCTTGAATAAAACCTAAGATTTATCCTGCAAACGGGGATGCGGATACACCGCAGACTCCGAGTCCATCAATTGCGAACACTTTACCCGCATTGCTCTCTTTCAAGGACTTGTGGATTCCTGTGGTCACGAACAAGCGGTTCAAATTAGAACCACCAAAGGCACAAGCAGTTGTCTCCACACAAGGAAGTTCTACTTTGTCTATGAGTTCTCCTACTTGCGGATCAATTCGGACCACCATTCCCCCATGGCACATCGCTATCCAGAGCATACCTTCCGCATCGATCGTCATTCCATCAGGCGAACCAGCAAGATCTACTTCTTCGGTGTTAATGATGACCTGCTTTTCTCCGATTCTGCCGGTTGAGTTATCAAAAGGATAACACCAAACTTCCTTAGTTGGGGTATCAATATAATACATGGTGTCCGCCGTCTGGTTCCAGCATATCCCATTGGAATTGGTCACGCCATTCACTCTTTGAAAGAGGTTTCCCTGCACATCCAGCATGTAAAGGTTGGCATCCCCAGACTTTTTCACTGTGCTTATGGTTCCGGCCCAGAACCTTCCGCTTGGGTCACATTTTCCGTCATTAAACCGGTTATCTGGGCGTTTATCCCCCTCTGGATCGGCAAGATTCATTTTTTCACCGGTATTTGGATCAAAGGAATAAATTCCAGAATCCCCCGCACAAAGAAAACCACCCGACTGGCGGGGTACTACGGTTCCAATGCGCTCGCCCATTTCCCATACTTTCTCTTCGCCCGTTTCCACATGCAAGCGAATCAAAGCATGTCCCTCAATATCGACATATAAAAGATGCTCCTCCCAAAAAATGGGGCCTTCACCCCACTTGGAAATCAGTGAACCGATAGGTGTAATCGATAGGTTTCTACTCATCCTTCCTTATTGGTCGCTTTGGTGACTGCTTGCAACCAATTCCGAGCGATCAACTCGTGACCTTGAGGCAAAGGATGAACGCCATCCCAAATCCAATGTGGGGGAGATACTTTTTGGGCAGCTTGATCAAATATCTTCTGAGTCTGGATATGAACTGCACCATAATCAGTTGCAATCCGCTCAACAATTTCTCCAAGTTGATCAATTGTACCACGCCAATGCCTCCAAACCTCATCCACCGATAACCTTGCCACTTGTAATACAAAAGGATCCAATAACACTATTCTTATATTTGGATTTTTGGCTTGGCTCCTATCGAGAATGAACCGGTAATCCTCCTCCCATTTATTGAAGTTCAAGGTCTTTGCTCCACCCCTACTTACATCGTTCACCCCAATCAAAATGCTCAACCAGTCCGGGTTGATGTCAACGGCATCCTTTTGCCAGCGCTTACGCAAGTCACTAACTTTATTTCCGCTTATGCCCCGATTGAAAAATTCTAGCTTAGCCTTTGGCATATCTACCCCCAATCGGGAAGCAATCAGGAAACAATAACTATGTCCGAGATAATGGTTCCGGTCCTGCTGGTTCCTTCCCCATTGCATATCGGTAATCGAATCACCCTGAAAGAGGAATCGGGCCCCTGCTTTGAATTTTGGGCGTTGATTATGATAACCCATTTGATTTTGGGAACCAAATTTGGATTGGTTGGCAAGACTTGAACTCACAAAACCAAAAGTTCCAGAGGACATAATTCCACGCGTGATAAAATCTCTTCTATTCATTGTCTAAAGTATTAAAGACGGTTTACCCATTAAAATTAGCTACTAGTTAAACAACGAAGGTTAGCCATCCTTCGGGCACAAAATTTGAGCCAAGGCTAAATCCTCTGCCTCAACTACCTTTTTTTGACTTTTCATTGCCAATTCCAATTTCAGTCTCCCAACTTTGCCAAGCCCTGATCATTTGCTTAACCCGGTCGGGAAATTGGTCTGCAAGGTTGCTCGTTTCGGTTCGATCCCTATCTAAATTATACAACTGCCAATTTTCTTGTTTTCGCTGTACCAATTTCCATTGATTTTCCCGAAGTACATTCCAGCCCCCGTATTGAAAGAATAAAGGCTTTTCTCGCTCCAACTTTTTTCCTGCAAAGGTAGGAGTCAGACTGATACCATCCAGACTTGGAAGATATTTCGGATAGCTTACGTGCTTCCCGGCCAATTCCATAAAGGTAGGCACGAAATCAATCAAATGACAGGGCTCCCGAGAAATGAAATTCTTGGACACATGTATGCCGGCCGGCCAATGGGCAATCATGGGGGTACAGATGCCACCCTCCATGCCCTGCACTTTCCACTTTTTGAAAGGACTGTTGATTGCATTCGCCCAGGATTGTCCAATCGCTTCAAAAGAGCCGACGCTTCCCCACACTGCCTCCGGATTCTTGGTTCCCCTTTTAGGTTTCTCATGACTAGCTCCATTATCCACGAGAAAAAGAATTAAGGTATTTTCCAACTTTCCAAGTTCTTCCAAATTTCCAAGTAATCGACCAATATTCTGATCCATCCGGTCCACCATCGCAGCATGAATTTCCATCCGTAAAGCTTCTTCTTCTCTTTCCTTTTTGGACAGACGATTCCATGACTCATGTTCCGGTTCAGTCAATGCTGCGGTGCTTGGATCAAACAATCCGATCTCCAACTGTTTTCGATACCTTGAACTTCGAATCGCCTCATACCCCTGATCATAAATTCCTTCATACTTGGCAATATCCTCAGGGTGAGCATGCAGGGGCCAATGAGGAGCATTGTATGAAAGAAAAAGAAAGAAGGGATCCTGCTCTCTTTCTTTTTCATTCAGCCAGTTGAGGCTCCAATCCGTAAAGGCATCTGTGGCAAAAAAGTCCTTCTCCGGATGGTAGGGTTTCAAGAGTTTTTCATCAAAAGCCCAGGTATAGACCGATCGCCATCCCGGAACATCTTCCCCTTCCCTTGCCTGCTCTCCTGGGTTCCAAAAATTAATCGCACCGCCGAGAAATCCAGCGAAATGATCAAACCCACGATCAAAGGGATTGAAGCCCGCATGATGCTTCCCGGCCCACCAGGATCGGTAACCGGCTGGCTTAAGAATTTCCCCAATCAAGGCAGTGTTCTGAAAATCCCGATCACTTCGATGGTGATACAAACCGGTAAGCAGACTGATGCGTGAGGTCCAGCACTTCGAAGTATTGTAGGCTTGGGTATAGCGGATTCCATTCTTAGCGAGACGATCCAAGTTCGGGGTTTTAATCTCCCCGCCATAACAACCTAGATCGGAATAGCCCATGTCATCTGCAAAAATCAAAACGATGTTGGGCCGGTCGGTACCGTAGGAAAAAAGCATTCCGCTAATCAGTAGGATGAACGCTGAAAATTTTGTCATACTAACCACCTTTAAGGGTCACAAATTTTCATTTTCATGGTACCGGAACGGCCATTAGGACATTTGCTGGTAGACTTCCTTTCAATACTTCCTCGCCCTTTACATAAACCCTGACCGAGCGGGGAGCATTGGATAAATTGTAAACCAAAGCGGTTCGTTTCCCGTCCGATTTTTTAAAGACAACCGAGGTGGGAAGGTCGGTGTATGAGTCTTTATCAATCAAACCATATGCCCTGCTGGCATGGGCTAGATAGTAAGGAATCCCGGCATGGTTGGGGGAAGCAATCGACCATTTCTTATCGATAGCCTCGTCTAATACTTTGCAAATTTCATCGGGTTGGCAAAAGGCGGCATAGGCAGCGGCCACCTGACCCCAATCCCCGTCAATTTTTTCCCAGCTGATTTTCCCCTGATCTTTTCCTTGTTTTTCAAGCATTTGATTAAGCTGGAAAACGGAGTGTTCCGCATGGGCACCGAAATAATTCAGGTGGGTCCAAGCCGGCAACCATTGAATACCATAGATATGAATGGGTTCCCCACTGAACCAAGTCCAGGCACCCATATCCCGATCCCGCATTACCGAGCAGATAGTTGGCTTATAATTTTGGGACCAGTTGGATTTTTTCCGATCTTTCCAGCCATAGGCATTATTCCAATATTCATGAACGGCTTCCGTCTCGATTGCATACCCCATTGCCCCCGTAGCCAGCATGTCCTCATCTCCAAGGGCCGCTCCAAGAAAAAACATCCCCGCCCAAGATCCAATGGCTTCCGAAGAAGATTCCTGGTTATTACCATCGTATCCACTCGACATTCCACCTGCATAGCTGTGTCCTCCCCAGCATTCAAAGGTACGCAGGCGTGGAAAACGCGGAGAGTCTCGTTCCCACTCAGCATATTGTTTGACCACTTCGGTCACCCTTGGCCCATATTTCTCCAACCAAACGGGATCATGCATCCCGATCAGACTGGCACTCATCGCAAGGTAACCGTAATGAAAATGATTGTCAGTGAATTGTTCGGATCCGTAGGAAGAATTAAACCCAACCAGTCCCGACCAAGGCAAGGGGTACCGGGAGTAATAAAATGCTTTTTCTCCGGGTTCATAAGTAAGCCAATCCTCCACCACCCGCTTTGCCTCCTTGTACAAGTCATCAGCGATCGGAAGCTGTAATTGCCAAGCCATATTGAATGCCTGACAGGTTTTGAGCATGGATTTTCCGCCCCAATAAGTATCAGCTGCCTGACGATTTTCTTCGGTTTTTTTCAGTAATTCATTTCCCCAACGATTGATGAAATCCGCAAGGACTTCCTTACGGAAGGCATCGTCCTTCGGGAGGGGGAAAAGAGGAATCATTCCGGTAAAAGGCCAAGAAATTTGGAATTCTTTTCCTTTTGCCACCACCATTTTTCCTCGTCTGGTCTTGTATTCCATTCCAGTAAGACTGAAATTGTGCTTGGTTGTACGATAATGATGAGGAATCCAACCATGCAGGGTGTCTTCTCCGGTTTCGGTATTTACCCTCCAAGTAGTGCTGACCCCGCCCTTTTCTTTTTCATATTTCCAATCAAATTGTGTATCCCGCGGAATAGCAGCGGCATGACGGGCAAAAAGTTCTGCCTGACTGGGGTCATCATTGAGAGCAGCAATAGAAAGCACCGGACCAGTAAACCGGACATACCCATCCATAGGTTTTAGCGATCCGCCAGGAGCAAAGATGCCAAAAGTTCGCCCATCTTGAACTAAAGCCCCACTTGGTTGCAACTTTCCCGGAATCTTTAGATCAATTCCTTTGGGCTCAATCCAGACATAGGGCATGCCCCGACCAAAAGTGACATCCGCCTTTTTCATTTGGTTCAGATGTAACCTCATTGAAACATGCCAATCCCCCCAATCCAGAGTGGATGCATGCGAAAAAGGACCAGACTTTGGTATAGTCAAGAGTTCTGAAAGAACGAAATGATCTGCTGAGATAAAACCCCAGCCCCCCTTGGATTGATCCACCAATTGAACCTTTGCTTTTTTCCCTCGATATGGTTTGAGATCCCAGCTTTTCCATTCCAGATCATTATTTTGTTTTCCGACTTCCTGATAAACCGACTGGCCATCCACAAGCAAATGAACTCCAAGGATCTCTTTTTCACTGCCTCCACCTACCTTGAAATGAAGGTAATCTTTGTCCATGAGAAATTCGGGAGAGGTCGCTTTACCGATAGCACCATCATGTCCGTAAAAACTGGCTGCATATCGCTTGCCCACAATGCCTCTGCTTCCATGCTGGGAATGGGTCATCGGCCCATCCCCAAACGCGGTCCCTTCCAATTTCCAGCCTAAGGTTTCCCAATCCTTTTCAAAATCAAAAAGTATTTTTTCCACCGGATCAGAATCCGGAGTGGGATCAATCGGTTCAATCAACAAGGGTTCACCTGAATCCATTTCCGTACCGTTTTCATTCCATTCCAAGGGGTACCAAATTTGAATGCCCTGTGAATCCGCACTAACGGTAAAGGGATAAGCATAAAGGCGCCCGGGGAAATCATCTTGGGACAACAAGGTTGTCCACCAGTCGTTGGTGGGCAGGGGCTTACCCCGCACTCCAGGCTCCAAATTTACTTTCTTAGCGAAAAGGTTTTGTACCGATTCATTTGCAGGGGGTTTGTCTGCAAAAGGAACCGCATTACTCGCTAGGCAAAAGGATAAATGAGAGAACAGATTAAGAAAAAATCTAGTTCGAAAAAAATACTGGTAAACTTTCATGAAAAAGCTTCCAGCAAAACGACTATGTAAGGATCAAGCAAGAACCTGTTTGATCACATGGCCATGAACATTGGTCAACCTTCTCTCAAGTCCGTTGTGATAATAGCTTAATCGTTCATGGTCGAGGCCCATCAAATGCAGAATCGTAGCATTAAAATCATAAACACTTGATTTTCCTTCCACACTTTTAAAACCAAAATTATCACTTTCTCCGTAACTATATCCTTTTTTCACTCCCGCTCCAGCAAAGAAACAGGTGAACGCATCTGGGTTGTGATCACGACCAGTACCGTTGCCCTGCAGGAAAGGCATACGACCAAACTCTGTACACCACACTACCAAGGTGTCCTTAAGCATGCCTCGTCTCTTCATATCGCTAATTAAAGCGGCTGTAGGCTGATCCATAATTTCAGCCTGCATGGCATGCGTTTTATCGATATTACTATGGGAATCCCAATTAGTAATACCATTTCCACCGGATGGATCACTTCCATTGAACAATTGAACCACCCGCACCCCCTTTTCAAGCAAGCGCCTGGCTAAAATGCAATTCTTAGCATATTCCTTCTTTAAAACGGTTCCGGTATTGGTTCCATACTCTTGTTGAATCGAAGCAGGCTCATTGGAGATATCCATCACATCCGGGATGGAAGTCTGCATTTTACCGGCAAGTTCGTAGCTGGCAATACGGGCGGCCAAATCTGCATCACCAGGAAATTGTTCCAGGTGCCTACCGTTAAGGCGCTGTAATAAACTCACGGTTGATCGATCATCCGAAGTACTGTAGGAGGCTGGTCGGGCCAAATTTGCGGGAGGATTCTTGGCGTTAAAATCAGTCCCCTGAAAGGCAGCTGGAAGAAAGCCATTACCAAAATTATTTTTGCCCGAGCGAGCCGGTCCCCTTGGATCATTAATCGCCACAAATGCAGGCAATTCCTCATTTTCTGACCCTAAAGCGTAAGTCGCCCATGAACCAAAAGAGGGGAATCCTTCCATGGTAAAACCAGTATTTAAAAAATTCTCTCCCTGGGGATGAGCACTCGTTTGGGTATGCAGGGAATGCACAAAGCAGAAATCATCGGCCAATTCACCAAGGTTGGGTAAAAGATCAGATACCATTTTGCCACTTTTACCCTTGGGCTTAAATTCCCAGAATGGTTTGGCAATATTTCCTGATGGGCCCTCAAAGGTAACTGCAGGCATCCCGGGTGGTTTTTTCCCATGGTATTTAATCAAGTCAGGCTTGTAGTCAAAGGTGTCAACATGACTAACCGCTCCGGGACAAAAAATGATCAACACCTGTTTAGCCGCAACCTCAAAATGGGGATCCCGGGGTGCATAAGGATTATCCGGGTCAATGTTGGGACGGATGGGTGCCTTACCACTAAAATTTGTTGGGTTATCAGACGCAAATAATCCATCTTGATTTAGTAATTGGGATAATCCCAGGGCACCCAATGAAAAGCCCGTATTCTTCATGAAACCTCGACGGTTTAAAAGGGAACGGCCAATGGAGGAAATATTTTCTTCGTTATTATTCATGCCTTGTAAATTAAGGTAAAAAAGCAAATTCGTTGGAATTCATCAATGCCCTGCAAACAATGTTCAAACCTCTATCTTTAGCAACGGCAAGAGATGCCTGAAGTTCATCTTTGCTTGGTTTACGGGAAAAAATTAATTCGAACGCTCGGGCAACGGATTTCTTCAGGTTATTTCCCGATTCCATCCTCGCCCGGTTTGCCAAATGTTCAGCCTGATCAACCACAAAAGGACTGTTCATTAGGTTGAGGGCTTGCAAAGGGGTGGTAGATACCGGTCTCTTCGCACGTACTTGACCACAATCAGGGAAATCGAAAGCGGTAAAAATCTGGTCGTCCACCCGACGCATTCGCTCTTGGTATATCATTCTTCTCCAAGTCTCAGGACCAAAATTATTGACCACCTTCCATTGAGCATATGTCTTTTTAACATTGTGAATCCGATAACTTCTACCCCCCATTTCACGGTTCAATTTTCCAGAAGCTAAAAGAATACCATCCCGGATTACCTCGGCCTCCACCCGACGGGGCGGAAATCGCCAAAGGAGGGAGCTGGTTGCATCTTTTTCCAAACCAACAACCGAAGGGTTACTCGCCCGCTTGAATGCATCTGAGGTCACCAATATCCGAATCAATTCTTTCATCGACCATGGGGTTCTTTCCGGACGGGAAGGAGACGCAAATTCAGAGGCGAGCCAGTCGAGCAACTCAGGATGGCTGGGTGGTGCCCCTGCCCTGCCAAAATCTCCACCTGTTACCACCAATCCGGCTCCGAAAATATGTTGCCAAATTCGATTGGCCATTACCCGGGAAGTTAATGGATTCTCTTCATTCACCATCCACTCAGCAAATTCTGCTCGTCGGGCCCGGCCACTAGCTTCATTATCCACGCCCAATATGCCGGACAGGATTTTAGGAGCACCGGGTAATACCACATCTCTAGGATTCTCCGGGCTTCCACGATGTAAAACACGGGTAAGTTTAGGTTCAATAAAACTTCCCACAAAACTGGGGCGCGGACCTTCTTCAGAAAGTTTATACGCAAAATGATTAATCTCACCGATTGCATCACCGAAGGATTTATCATCTTCCATCAAATCCCTGATTTTTTGAATGGATGCAATTTCCACCCAAGTTCCGTCCGCTAGCATTACATTAACCAAAAACTGATCAAAATTGAATTTGCTTTTCTGCTCAAGGTAATCGGTTTCATAATAATATTCACGGTTTGTACTGATTCGTAAACGACCTACCTTTACTGGCTTCTTGAATTTAAATTCAAGCCACGGGTTTTGTTTTTTCTCCTTGAGATAGCTTGCTTGCCAGCGTTGGGTCCCATACTTTCCATCGATCACTCTGGAAACTGGAAAGCGATCCCCTTGTTGGGCAAATGCCGAATCGGTCATGATTTCCGTTCCGTTCGCAGCACTGGCTAAATTAAAATCTTCCGTGGGTAATCCAAAAATCTCAACTTCGTCTAAGCCAACATATCCAGACCAAAAATTCAGCCTCAAGCCAACCACCTCGAGTGGTTGCCAGTGAACTTCTTTGTAACCACCCCAATCCTCCTCCCAGGCGCTTGATTTGTTTCTTATTTTATTCCGGTTTTTTGCAACTTCTCGCCAGATTTCATTGGCTTTCATCTTTCGTGGATGCTCGCTCGAAAATTCAGGAAACCGACTGCCAAATTCAATGTCTTGAAAAACAGCCGTCATCGAATAATAATCCTGGATCGAAATGGGATCAAATTTATGATTGTGACACCGGGCGCAACTCATGGTGACACCAAGCATGGAAGCACCGACGGTTTGCATGATTTCATCCATCCGGTCAGCTCGAGCCTGCCGAATTGCAGAAGCTTCCTGTCCCACGGTCGCAGCAGGTACATGGGGACCAGCGACGAGAAAACCCAAAGCCTCCCCAACTCCCATGCCATCACCAGCCAATTGTTGACGAACAAATTCATCATAGGGTAGGTCTTGATTAAACGCCCGAATTACATAATCGCGGTAAACCCAAGCCATTTTCCGATAGAGATTCGATTCCGAACCGTTTGTTTCCGCCCATCGAATTACATCTAACCAGTGCTGAGCCCAACGCTCCCCGAAATGAGGCGATGCGAGTAAATCATCAATCAGTTTCTCGTAAGCCAAATTGGAGTCTTGGATGAAATCTGCTTTAAATTCTGCGACCCTTGATGGCTCAGGTGGCATTCCGGTCAAGACAATGGATGCCCTCCGAATTAAGCTGAGTGGATCAGCAGGCTTATTTCGAGGAATTTCTTCTTTATCCAAACGGTCATTAATGAAGACATCAATTGGATTGGTTGCTTTACCGGAAACCTTCGGCCGCTGTACCGGTTTGAAAGCCCAATGATCGGTGCCTTCCTCAATTTTGTCATTCATTTGACCGGGCCATTGGGCACCATCGGCAATCCACTTCTCCAAAATTTCAATTTCATCATCAAAAAGTCGCCCACCTTTGGGTGGCATACTGATTTCTGGATCATCGCTTTTGATCACCTCAATCATGTAACTTTTCTCAGGCTTGCCCGGAATCAAAGCAGACATTCCAGTGTCCCCGCCTTTGAGTAAATACGCCCTTCGATCCACTCTAAATCCCGATTTTTGTTTATCAGGACCATGACAATCAATGCAATAATCCTGAAGAAGAGGTAAAACTTCATCTTCGAAGTGGTTGGAAGCATTTAGCGAACCCCACAAGAAGAGCGGAATAAAGACAAAGTGTTTTCTAAGAGAGTACATAGGGTAGTATGTTGAATATACTATTATACATCATAATCATCCTTTGTGTAATTCAAAGCATTTTATATTAAAATTTAATAATTTTAGTAATTGGCATCATAAAATTTCAAGGATCTTGAGGGGAGGAGAAAATGGCCTGCAGCCCAATTTAATTTTTAATTACCGGGACTCTTTGGTCCTCAGAAGTAATCCCACTAGGTAATTCCATAATGTTAAGATTTTTAAAATGAATTTCAGAACCTTCAGATTCCAAACAAAGGTATCCTTTCTTGTATTGTGAATTCCGAATTCCATTTACGAATTTTCCATTCACCGAAAGTTTGACCACCCCATCCACACAGACGACATCATAAATATTCCATTGGCCTCGCCCCTTACATCGATTCTCCAGTGATTTACTACGAGTACCCCTTGGATTATCAGGGGTCGCCGTCATACCACCTGCTCCAAACAGTTCACCGTGAACATATGCAATGGGAGGAGGCGGGCTTCCTTTTCGTCGGTTCAATTTCACCCAATCCAATTCTAGCATTTGAATTTCTATCCCCTTCGGTAATCGATTTCCAAAAGGTATGGCATCACTCCAAGCAAAAATACCTGAGTTACCACCGGGTTCCATGTGGCGCCATTCCACATGTAAAAGAAAATTTTCATATTGCCGTTCAGACCGCATCACTCCAATGGGCTTTCCGGTACACTTTAAAATACCATCCTCAACCCACCAGGTATCTGGCGATGTGTTAACATCCACCCAGCCACTCAAATCCTTCCCATTGAACAACTCAACCCATTGATTAAGATTTTCGCTTTTTAAATTGGACAACAAGAACAACTGGAGCAAAAAGAGAAAAAGGATAGCTTGAGGGGCATTATTTTTCATGATTTTCCTAAATCGCAATGATACGATCCGAGAATTTTCGCCCTTATTCTACAGATTTGGCAAGATCAAATCCATCCTTGCCATCTTTGATCGCCCAGCCCTTTTGTAAAAGATCCTCTCTTATATCATCGGCTGCGGTCCAATCCTTATTCAATTTTGCTTCCCATCGATTTTGCGCCAGCTTTTGGATCTCTTCGGGGACTACTTCAACAACTTCCTCTTTTACTTCGATGATCAGGCCCAAGGCATCACAAGTAGCTTGAAATCCCTTCCTTAGCACTTCCAGTTCTTCTATCTTGCCATCAAATTCTCCCCGGTCCCAAGCCTCCCCCATTTCACGAACCAAGCGAAAGCAGCGACCTAACGCTTCGGGAGTATTTAAATCTGAGAGGAGAGCTTCCTGAACCGGATAAAAGGGACCGAATTCAGTTTCCAGAGTGGGACCACCGCTTGGCTCGATCCCGAACTTCTTGGCAAAATCAGTAAGTTTAGATAAAGCTTTTCGACTGGCCTGCATCGAATCAAAAGTGAAATTGAGTGGTTGACGATAACTACCGGAAAGTAGGACATACCGAACTTCCTGTTCTTTATATCCCTTGCCGACTAAATCCTGTAAAGTGTAAAGATTCCCCAGCGACTTGCTCATTTTCTGGCCCTCTACCATCAAATGGGCAATGTGAAACCAATGACGGGCAAATGTCTTGCCGGTAACCGCCTCACTTTGGGCAATCTCGTTCTCATGGTGAGGAAAAATCAAATCGACTCCACCTGAATGCAGGTCGAAAGATTCTCCAAGATACTTCATGCTCATGGCGCTACATTCGATATGCCATCCTGGTCGGCCTTCTCCCCATGGAGATTCCCAAAAATTATCTCCGTCTTCTGGTCGTCGTGCTTTCCAAAGTGCAAAATCGGCAGCGGAGTCGCGGTCGTATTCGTCCGAAATCTCCCTGACATTATCCGATGTGGTAATTTCTCGGTCTGCCAATCGAGAAAGTCGTCCATATTTCGGAAAGGCATCCACTTTGAAATAAACGGATCCATCATTTGCTCGGTAGGCTTTCCCTCCCTCGATCAATTTATCAATTAAAGAAATTTGTTCGGGAATATGCCCGACTGCGGAGGGCTCAGCGTGAGGAGTAAGTAAATTGAGAAGTTCACAATCCTCTTGAAATCGAGCCGTCCATTTATCCGTAAAATCTTTAAGCTTCACCCCTTGTTCCTGGGATTGACGGATGGTCTTGTCATCCACATCCGTGAGATTCCTCACATGAAAAGTCTGCTGCCCGGAGGTTTCTAGGACCCTGCGAAAAACATCTTGCAGCACAAAAGTTCTAAAATTCCCAATATGTGCCGGTCCGTAAACGGTGGGTCCACAACCATAAAAACGTACCGAATTTTCATCCATAGGGAAAACCTCCCGGATTTCCCGGGTCATGGTATCATAAAGGTTCAGCACCATTCGACTACTCTTCGGAAATCGTGATTGGCTTGATATCCCATTTCGCATTCTGACCGAGAAAGCGGCAGGGATTATTATGGTAGATTTCCACCGCCGCCTGCAAACTATGTCCTCTTCTACGAAACTCAACGATTGATTCCTGCAAGGTGAATGGATCACTCGGACCCCAGTCCGCGGAAGAATTGACCAACAAACGCTCTCTTGGATATTTCTCCAATATATCGACCGCCCGACGCGGACTGCACTTCGTGACCGGGTAAAGCGTCATACCCGCCCAATAGCCGGCGTCCAGCACGGATTCAATCGTCTGTTCTTCGACATGGTCGATCCAAATTCTGTCAGGATTCACATCCATCCCAGCCAAAACTTCAAGGACAGTTTTGGTACCATGTGCCTTGTCCGATAGGTGGGGAGTATGAATCAAAACCAATTGGTCATACTTCATCGCCATCTCCACATGAGCCTGCAAAGAATCTATTTCATTTTGGGTTGATTTGTGCAAACCGGTCTCCCCCACTCCCAAACAAGTAGGTTTTTCTAAAAACTCGGGCATTTGACGAAGGACTTCTTGGGTAAGTTCAGGATTCTCCGCTTCCTTTGGATTTACCGCGACCCAGCAAAAGTGACGAATTCCAAATTCTGCGGCCCGGGTGGGTTCAAATTCCGAAATTTGGGCAAAATAATCGATGAAAGTTTCAGGATGACGACGATCGAATCCGGCCCAAAAGGCAGGTTCACAAACCGCGACGACGCCGGACATAGCCATCCGCTCATAATCCTGAGCAGTTCGGGCAATGGCATGGTAGTGAGGTTGAATAATCTGCATAGCAAATGAAATTTTAAAAATTAATCAATTTTTGCGAAATGAACCAGTAACTGCTCGGCCCTATTTGCATCGGCGTGATCGGGTTTCGAGAGAATTCCCATAGCTTGAAGCAAGGAATCTTTTCTGGATTCGTCCCCTGCCTTTTGACCGTCTCTTTTTACGGCTTCATCATATCGGTCAAGCATAGCGGCTACTTCAAGTAAGTCGCGCCGAGCTTCCAAGTAATAAGTATCGAGCGTTTTTTGTGGGCTTAACATAGGTATACAAGCGAAGTTAAATCGTGAATTATTTTAAGAATCGGGAATCAATGAGGAGTGATGATGTTGGATCTTCTGAGTTGGATCAACTTTTACCATAAAAGAAAAACGGGCCGGGTGTCGAACCTGCATACCGTTTTTCATGTAGAAGAATTCGTAAAGCCCAGTAGCCCCGTATCCTTCTTGGCCCCAATCTTCAAGTTCCAACGAATCTTCCAGCAGAGAAACTCCCGCACCTTCACGGGAGGTAAAGTTCTCAAAATAATTTTGGATGCCAGCCCTCGTATTGATTGGCTGAGCAGAAAAGGTTGCGAACAAGGAAGCACTTGGGTCATAGCAGTCCATAATTTGATCTACATTGCCTTCATTCAAAGCCTGGATCCATTTTTTGGGTATTTCGTAATTCATAAATTTCAAATTAATACAGTCAGATTGGTTTTATAATCCCGTTCCATTCTCAAAGGCTTCTTGCCAAAGTTCAGGTTTAAATCCCTGCAGATGAATACCATCCCCGATCAAAAAAGGTCTCTTGATCAGATTGCCTCGAGATGCCAATAGAGAAATGATTTCTTCTTCACTCATGGTAGGAAGAATGGATTTAATTTCCGGATCTCGGTAGTCTTTACCGGAAGTATTGAAAAGTTTTTTGGTTTGACCTTCATGGGCAGCAAGCATCGCCTTTAACTCCTTCTTGGTAGGCGGTTTTTCTCGGATTGAAAAGCTTTCAAAAGACAATCCTTTTTCGTCCAACCATTTCCTGGCTTTACGACAGCTTTCACATTTTTCGTACTGATAAAGTTTCATTTTCGTTTGTTTGCAAAATCAAACTCTGTCAATATCACCAAAACTTGACCTTTTTCAACCCTGTTCGAACAATGAATACCCTTCAGCTTTCATCTTTTCCCGTAATCACAATATTGACATTCGCACTTATGACTTCCTGTTCTTCTCCCCAAAGCCAAGACTCACTTCAAGAATCCAACGCCTCCAGTTCCCAGGGGGGAAGTTCAATGAAGGTAATCCAAAAAACTCTGGATAACGGTCTCACCGTTTTACTTAGCCCTAATCCAGAAGAGCCCAGGTTTTATGCTGAAATCGTGACCCGGGCTGGTAGCAAGCACGATCCAGAAACCAATACCGGACTGGCACATTACTTAGAGCACTTGTTGTTCAAGGGAACCAAGAATTTTGGGACTACTGATTTTGAAAAAGAAAAGCCCCTGCTCGATAAAATAACCAATTTATACGAGCAGCGTTCCAAGGAATCAAACCAAAGCAAACGAGCCATCATTTATGATGAAATCAATCGTATTTCGCAAGAAGCGGCTGCGATTGCAGTCCCCAATGAGATGGATCGTATCTACAGCGATATGGGTGGCAAAGGAATTAATGCTCATACCTGGCACGAAGAAACCGTGTATAAAGTGGACCTCCCAGCCAACCGGATAGATCACTGGGCCAAAATTGAGGCAGAACGCTTTGCAAACCCAGTTTTCCGGCTTTTTCATACTGAGCTTGAAACCGTTTATGAAGAAAAAAATCGTTCGATTGATAACAAGGACAGGCTTCTTCACCGCGAAGTAAATAACATACTCTTTAAAGTGCACCCTTATGGGCAACAATCCACACTGGGTACGATTGAACATCTTAAGAATCCATCCATCACGGCGATCGAGGATTTTTATGCCACCCATTATGTTCCCGATAACATGGCCATTTGCATTTCCGGGGACATCGACCCGGATAAAACTTTCGAAATTATTGAAGAACACTTCTCATCTTGGAAGAGCTCGGAATCCCTTCGCCCCGAGCCTAAGTGGGATGAAAAAAGCCTGCAAGGGAGAGAATTTGTGCAAGTTAAATACCTGGGTGAGGAACAACTTCTTATGGCTTTCCAAACCGCACCGCGCTTTCATCAGGATTACCCAACACTTCGTTTAATTGATATGATCCTGGACAACTCTGTGGCTGGACTGATCAACCTCAACCTTGTTGAAAGACAGGCAGTCCGAGCCGCTGGTTGCTTCCCACAAAGTTATAACGATCACGGAGCCCATTACCTCTACGGAATCCCGAAAGACGGCCAAAGTATGGAAGAGGTGGAAAATCTCCTTTTGAATCAGGTAGAGTTGGTCAAAAAAGGAGAATTTGCTGACTGGATCCTTCCAGCCGTGCTTAATGATTTCAAAAAATCGCAGAAAGAGAATTTAGAAAGTAACCCAAAACGAGTCGAACTACTTCGGGATTCCTTTCTTTCTTTTGTGGATTGGGAAGTAATGGATCAAGAAATTCAAGATCTGGAGAAAGTAACCAAGGAAGATGTCGTTCGGGTGGCAAATAAGTATTTCGGTGAAGATTATGTAGTGGGTTTCCGCGTGGACCAACAACATGACTTACCAAGTATCGAAAAGCCCAAGATTGATCCCTTGGAAATTGACCCGGATAAGCAATCAGTATTTATGAAGGAGGTCGAAGAAATCCCTTTCAATCCATTCGAGCCCGATTTCATTGAATCAGGGAAAGACTTTAAAATTAAGGAAATTACAGAGGGAGTAACCCTCGTGCATGTATCAAACCCTCTGAATGATCTTTTCGGGATTGAAGTCAGAATGGGGATCGGAAGTGACCATGAACCTATGCTTCCTTATCTCAAACGAATGCTCGGCCGGTCTGGGGCCGGTGAAATTTCATCCGAGGATCTCAAAATTGAATGGTATAAAATAGCCACAGATTTTGGTTTCGCAGTTCGACAGCATTATTCCTCTTTTTCCCTCAATGGCCTGGACGAAAATTTCGAAGAATCCCTTGGTCTTGTCGAAAAACACCTTTTGTCCCCCACTCTCCTTTCAGATACTTGGGAAAAAACCAAAGAGATCTTGCTTTCAGAAAGAGACGATGAGCAAAAAGATCCGCGTGCCCTGAGCAATGCCCTCGCCCATTTCCACCGCTACGGCCAAAATTCTCGATTTCGTAAACGCCCATCCGATGCTGACCTAAATGCGTCCACCCCGCAGAACCTAGGCACACTTATTACCGATTTATTGGCGGTGAACCGTACCATCCTTTATTTTGGCCCTCGTAGCATAGAGGAAATTGAAAAAAACATTCTAGAAGGATTTGTCGGACAAAAACCGACCAAGGATACTCCACCTATTTCCCCCAATCGCTCTTTTCAGGCATCTAGAAACCAAGTTTACTTTCTGCAAAAGGAAATGGCACAAGCCCAAGTTAGGCTAGAATTTGCAGTCGGTACCTATGACGAAGAAATGACTCCCCTCGCTCAACTTTACAACGAATATTTTGGCGGGGGTATGGCTGGTCTGGTTTTTCAAGAATTGAGAGAGGCTCGCGCTCTCGCTTACTCAGCATGGGCCCACTTTTTTACACCTTCCCGTCCTTCCGAAGAGAATGTTCTGGTCGGTGCAATCGGATGCCAGGCTGATAAGACCATCGATGCGGTGAATGCCTTTATGGAATTACTTGATAATATGCCAATCAATCAAACCCGTTGGGAGTCAGCCCATTCTTCTATCTTGAGTACCTACCGGACAAATCCGAGCAAATCTCGTAGTATTCCAGGTTTTGTCTTTGATTACAATGCCCTAGGGCTCCAAGAAGATCCTCGCAAGAATCGCTATCAGAAAATTCAAAAGGTCCAGATTGATGATCTCAAGAATTTTTATGAGCAAAAAATTCAGCCTCAATCGATTCTCGTCTCAATCGTAGGGGATTCGGATAAGATCGATCTTCAAGAATTGGAGAAAATAGGTAAGGTCAAGGAGATTAAACCCGAAGAACTTTTCAGACGCTAGTCCCGAGGGCTTTGCTTGTGTGAACCCCTGGTACTTGTTGGGAACCCTTCCCTGGGAACAGGAGGATTCTCCTCGACATCAGTTTCGACTGAAGGCTCTTTTTCATCCAAAGCGAGTACTTTTCGGAAAAAACCAAAAACCTTTTCACATTCATTTTCTCGTTCCTCGGTATTTTTAAGCCTCAGAATGATCCTTTGTGAGTTTCCCGTCTGTAATTCAGTCAAGGTACAGGAACAGGTGACTCTACCGTTATTGGTAGGAATTTCAAGTACGTCAATTCTGCCCATTGGAATAAATGCCTGGCCATCCTCCGAGACCTCCATTCGTAAAGCAACCCGCCTTTGATCAAAATTAAAAATCCGGGTGTAACGAACGGAAGTGCTTTCAACACCTTGCAGCATTGATTCCATCCCGAGACGAAGAATTTGGAGTATTTCGATCGATCGATCCATTTGAACCGTGCAATTACGAAGAATATTAGCTAAGGAAGCAATCGTATTCCTTAAAATTTTCATGAGCAGCCCCGAACATATTCAAGCAGTTAAAGAATTGGAACAAAATGAAATCGAACAGGATCTGTTCGATTCATGCCTCGAACATGCGGAGGGCGACGAGTTAAAGGCCAGAACCATCTACTTGCATCGACGCTCTGCGGAATTAAAAGTTTCGAAGGAGGATCTGGATGAGCGAGAGAAATGGCCGATGTTAATGCCACTGCTCGTTCTTTACACCTTAGGCACCGTCGGGGTTTTACTCTTGGTCTTTGGGTTTTTAGGTTTCCAATTAAACTGGTGGTGATTCTTGAGCCAGATACTTCCATTGCCCCTTAAGATTTTACCATCCTTAAAAGAACCACAAAAATTTTAAAAAAGGAAGAAGAGTAAGAGAATATATCGGTCGAAATGAGGAGGATAAATCTTTTGGTTTCATTCATTTCAACTCTGCCATCCCATGGATTGAATATCGGGATTAAGGATCTACCTATACCCATCCAATCATGGGCTTCATCGAGAGCCACCAACAGTTCCTAAAGTTGCCTTTTAGTAAACACAAAATGATAGGTAATCCGCATTACATTTTATATCTTTTTTTATTAATTAGTTTTAGGAATATTTTATGATTTAATATTTATTACTATTATTCCCAAGAAATTCCATCCCTAACTATTGTATAACGCTATTTTACCTTACATTTTTCAGTCAAACTAAGTTCTATAAGGTGTAAGGTTTTTTAACTTGCATATTTCTTGATCTAAATAAAAATTTCCCTATGCATCTGTTTTCTAAAGGGCTTTCTGATTTGATTCGTTCGAACCCAATGACGGTTTCAGAAATTGCCCGAAATGCAGGGATCAGTCGACCCTCTCTGTATGATTTACTAAAAGGGAAATCGCTTCCTCGTAAGTCCACTCTTGAACGCTTAATCGGGGTCCTCCAACCTTCTGCCAGACAAGTTGAATTCCTGCATTCTTCCCATCAAATCGAACGCCTTCGGAGCACCCGAAGTCATCGAATGATTCATTTGAGGGATAAGCAACATTTCGTTCGTAGTCTTTCCGACCAATTACTTGCCAAAGGGCATGAAATCGCCCGTTCCCCTAAAAATCATGAAATTGACCTTGTCCTTCGAATAGATAACAAAAAAAGAATTCCAATCATAGCCGATCTTCAATTATTGGATTCCACCCAAACCTTGGGAAATATCCTCTTTGCCATGCATGAATTATCTACGACTCAAGGAGTTATTTGCGTTTCTTCTTTAAAGGGATTGAGTCGTTCGATTTCTTCTCTTTTTATAAAACATGGGGTAAAAATCATCACACCTAAGACATTATTGAGAGAATTAAAGTAATGATCCATGGGATATCCAAAGATCGCTGGGAATTACCGTCCAAAGAAGACGATTATTATAAGTCTATCTAAACCAAAATAATACAAAATTTTACTTCTCCCCTACCCTACCCAAATATTCGGAACTAACTCCGAATTATTCGGCCGAAAAAATCGGATTTGGGAAATTTCTATGAATTCTTGAAACCAAACCTGCGTATCCATTTTCTTCCAATTGCTTGAGCACCTTGGATTGAGAATAAAGGCTTTCAAAATTCGGGCCTTGGACCCCTTCAGGTAATTGATCCTGATACCCATGTTGTATGGCAAGATCAATCGATGACAATCCATCTTGATTTTTTTCAAGTAATTTTTCTGCAGTCAGAAAAGTTTTCGAAATCGACTTCAAATTACCTGAAATCGCGGCACAGTGAATGACATTGTTTTCCTTCTCATCCAGATAATTCAAGTCATTCTCGATCAAGCTATCCAGGTTGTCCATCAAGTCCCAAGGGCTTGAATCTTCATCCGCTGCTAATGCGTCCAAAAAGACCATTACCTCACTTGCCTTGACTCGGGAAGAATCCTTCGAATCCTTCCCCCATAGTTCTTCCTTTTTCAATGTACTTGCGGAATAATAACATTCTTCGACTAAGATGACATCATGGGGAGCATGAAGCCTGCGAAGAAAAACCTTCACTTCCCTCCATAAATCATCTTTTACGACTTCATTCTCTTCGCAACAAAAGGAAATGGTGACCGGATCTTTCAGATTCTGCGGATTTTCACAAGATCCACTCTCATAAGAAAAAGGAGATAAGTTATCAAAGACATAATCTCCCAAATCACGAAATGAATATCCCTGCCAACCATTCGCCTTGGAAAGGGATGGAAAAATAAGTTTAAGGCAAAACATCGGGCAATCCTCATCCTTATCTCCTCCCCACTTTTCGCTTCCACCCAGTTCCCCTGCTGAATATTCATCACTGTAGTACCCCTCCATTTCAAGATTGGGAAATCTGGATTGTAGGTCATCAATTTCTCCTCCATCACCGGTAATCTTATAATTCCACGCATTTTCATTGGCCCATCCACTCACTCGAAAAAAATAGCCATATTCCTCATTGAATCTGACCTCTTCACACTCCAAACCCCAGGTTTTATCCTTATTCCGGAGGTAAGCCAAAGCACATCCCAATTCCAACGGATCCGATGAACTGATCAATAAATATACCGTGGTGTCATTACTCATATTTTAATTCCATGTTGTGATTTCTTTTTTTAATCGCTGGAGTAAGTCCGGATCCTTCTGCTTAATAATCATCATAGACTTGGCATTTGCGGATAAGAAAACTTCTCTCCCCATGGCCCATTCACTATCCTCGGGGAAACAAAATGTCTCACAAATTCCCAAGGTTGCAAGATCCTTCATGCTGTAAATTTCAGTTGGCAATTCTTCGATCGGATTGGACCCAATCCATAGATGTTTGAGTTGATGCAGGGTCCAAATTTCAGGCGGTAAGGAATCGAGTAGATTATTCTTCAGTCCCAAAAGTCGAAGTTCGGATAAGTTCGCTAATTCCATGGGTAATTCGCGAAGCTTATTGGAAGATAAATCCAGCACTTCCAAAGCTTCCATGCCTTCAATTTCCGAACCTATTTGAGACAAGGAATTTCCAGTAAAACTTAAAAACTTCAATTCTTTTAGATTACGAAGTGGTACGGGGAATTCAGAAATATTATTTTCGTCCAATTGAAGAATTTCCAACTTCGAAAGAGTAGAGATTTCTTTAGGAATTGATTGCAACCCGTTTTTGCTGAGACTGAGTTCCCTCAAATTTTGGTACTTCCCAATCTCAGGCGGTACGGTGCCTGGCAGGCAAAGATCAAGCGAGATAATATGCTCCAGTTTCAAGCTTGAATGAATCATTCGACTCTGGGGTAAAAAAGGAATCAATCGCAATAAAAAGTAATGGAATTTTTCCGCCTCCTTACATTTTTCTTGCCCGCCCCATCCCGTTTCCGCCCATTCACTTCCCGAATCATGTTGGAGGCAAGTAGAAGCAAAAAGCTCGGCTGCCCAATGGGGAAATGGAAAATGAATCCCAGTGATAAAAATTCCTTCTTTTTCGAGGCTGCACCCGCGCACGATCTCGGTCAAAAGGTTAGGATCATCATGGGCAATCAATTCATTAATTTTCTGATCCGTCCACTCTCGATTGAATTCAGAGTCCTGAAATTTCATGATCCATTCCTTAAATTCGACCAATTTCTTCTGACTATCCGGACTTAGCTCTATTGGATCCTCAGGATTATACGGATCATCCTGAAAACCATCACTCCAATGAGCTTCTCTTGACTGCACTGTACTCAGTCCAAATTCGGACTCCTGTTCATCCTGCTCATCCTCCTCATCTTCCCATTCTTCTTGTTCCTCGTTCCATTCCTCCTCCTCATCTTCTTCATCCTCATCATCATTCAATTCGGCAAAGACTGGATTTCTTTGGAGATTGATCCATTTCAACTTCGGCAACTTCGATAAAAAGGAGGGAAGTTTCTCAATTTCATTGCCACTAAGATCAAACCGGATCAAGTGGGTAAACCCATCTTTGATTTCTGGTATTTCAGCAAGACCGCATCCTTCCAGAGATAAATCGGTTAGAGAGGGTGCTTTGGAAAGGTTAAAAAGTAGGTTTTCAATATTTATCCCACTCAAATCATTCTCTACCAGAGATAAATTTTCCAAGCCGGGTAAATTTACAACCCAAGGTATGGAAAAAGATTTCATTTCACAATAGCTGAGATTCAGTTCTCTCAAGCCTTTCAATTCTCCAATGATTTCAAGGTTTGAATCCTCTGTAGAAAACTTGTTTCCAGAAAGGTTCAAGTTCTTCAAATATTTCAGTTCCTTCAATTCATCGGGGAGCTTTTCGATTCCCAAATTTTCAATGCTTAGTTCCTCCAACTTTTTGAAACGCGAAATTTCGGGTGGTATGCATTCAAACTTATTCCCAGAAAGGCGAAGAATCCGTAAATTTGGGAACTGAAGAAGTTCAACCGGAAATTTTGATTCCGGAGCCTCATAATAAGCATGTTCGATCACTTTCGTGCCCATCCTTATCATCTCTATAAATTCTGTGGGTATAGCCTTTTCCAAAATTTGAAAAAAGAAAGTCTTGTTTTGCTCTTCCCAACCCACCCATCCTGGCATTTCCAGTTCACCTTCCTCGATGCATGCACCATTTATCAGGGTCTCATAAAGCAAGGGATCATTTGAGCCGGTTATTAGGTCAAACGCATATTTAAAATCCTCCTTTTCAACCAGTTCAACCACCTTGTTTGCAAACTTTTTGCATTGGATGAGCCGTTCAACTTCTGGATTTAATTCATCCAGAATTTGATCCAGCTTAGTCCATTCCTGATCTTTTTCCTTGTACCATGCCCAATCTGACTCTTTTAAATCCCCGGAATCTAGTAAATTCAAAACCTGATCAAGTCGGTAGGGGCCATAAATTCTTCCGAAGCGAGAAATATGAATTCTGATATCCCTAGGAGTATGGTTCACCCATTACACCTTTCAGATCAATTTATTTTGGGCAAGCCAGATCAAGAATATAGATCTATCAAAATGCTATTGCTTTATCTTTTCTTTTATTTGACCGAGCCCACCTTCTCTTCAAATCCATACTGGTTCTTCCGGTAAACATCATACCCACCTGAATAATTTTTTCTCATACTGCCCACCTTCTCCTCAAACCCGTACTTATTTTTTTCGTAAATTTCTTTCCGGTCCTTGGAAACTTGCTTGATCGATCCCGTTTTTTCCTCAAATCCATACTGGTTCTTCCGAAAAGTATCATAATTTTCGGATTTCGGGCTTTGCTGCTTGATCGACCCTACCCGTTCTTCAAACCCATACTTATTTTTTTCATAGACCTCGTATTTTCCATTCCCACTCTTCTTGACCGACCCAACTTTTTCCTCAAATCCATACTGGTTTTTTTGGTAAGTGGTTGAAGTGCTTGATCCTGTCGTCGACATTAGAGGTTTTCTTTTCGAATCCTGACCCTCGACATGAGCAAAGTGTTGAGCATCATGGATGGAAGCAGAACTTGAACCGATCGAGGAACTCGATGAATGAATAGGAAGGCTGATTGGTAAGCTGCTCGATTCACTTTGCGAACCGTTACCTTTGTCCTTGTTGATGAAAGGAAAATAATGATGAGGATTACCCTGATAGACTACTCCCATGATCATCAAAATTCCAAATGCATAAAATACGGGATGCCGACGATTTTTTTTCATCTTTTAAAATAGCTCAAATTCATCAATTGGTCAAAAAACTCGAGGCTTAATTTTCCAAGTTAAGCACTTAGAAAAGTTAAGTTGTAAAATGTGTTTTCTACTCTTCCAAAAGGTCCTTCAGACGGGTCCATTCCTTCATCCCTTGGGTCCATGCCCAATCGGTTGGAACAAGCCTGCCTGAAGCCAGACCCTTCTCAATCCTCTTGCGATCATAAGGCCCGTAGGTTTTGCCACCTCGAGCGATTCGAATTTTTGAGTTCTCTGCTTGGTTGGTCTTCACCTCTCTTGGCTCAATCAAATGTTGAATCCTAAAAGATTTACCGATCCGTGATACCAATAGCTTTTCAGATTCGTAGCGAAACGGGACAAAATTTAAAAGGTGCTGGGCTTTGTATAGCCACTTTCCACAGGAGGTTTTTTTTAAATGCGAATCAGTAAAATTCCAATCTCCAGGTACTTCGAACGCACTATTTGAGGTATCACCATTTACATCCAACAAGTGTAATGTAAAATCATCCATGAATAGAATTCGGCGGTCACTTAACACCTCTACATCTAATATGTAGTCAGTGTGGCTTTCCAGCACCCCAACTGATGCTCCGTCCTCAACTTCCCACAATCGTAATGTTTTGTCAACAGACCAAGATAGGATTCTGCCATTGGATAGCTCTTCAGCTCCGTTGACTCTTTCGATATGACCTTTCAATAATGCCAATGGAGAACCACTTTCTGCGTCCCATATACGTAATGTATTGTCATCAGACCAAGATAGGATTCTGCCATTGGATAGCTCTTCAGCCCCATTGACTCTTTCGATATGACCTTTCAATAATGCCAATGGAGAACCACTTTCTGCGTCCCATATACGTAATGTATTGTCATCAGACCAAGTAAGAATTCGGCCATTGGATAGCTCTTTAGCTCCACTGACAGTTTGGATGTGACCTTTCAGTAATGCCAATGGAGAACCACTTTCTGCGTCCCATAAGCGTAATGTATTGTCATCAGAACAAGTAAGAATTCGGCCATTGGATAGCTCTTTAGCTCCACTGACACTTTGGATGTGACCTTTCAGTAATGCCAATGGAGAACCACTTTCTGCGTCCCATATACGTAATGTATTGTCATCAGACCAAGATAGGATTCGGCCATTGGATAGCTCTTCAGCTCCGTTGACTCTTTCGATATGACCTTTCAATAATGCCAATGGAGAACCACTTTCAGCGTCCCATATACGTAATGTATTGTCATCAGACCAAGTAAGAATTCGGCCATTACTAAGAAGTCTTACGTCGTTCGCATTATAATTTTCAACTTTTTGGTGTCCAGGCACTCCCAAATTTTTTGCGTCCCACAAGCGTATAGTATTGTCACCCCAGGAAAGAATTCGGCCATTAAGCAAAACTATCGCCCCTTCTACCTTGTAAATATGACCCTCCATAATTCCGAGAGAGACTCCACTTTCAGAATCCCACAAGCGTAATGTATTGTCATCAGACCAAGTAAGAATTCGACCATCACTTAGAACTTCAACACCATTTACATAGTCTTTGTGGCCTTCCAGCATCCCAACTGGCGCTCCGGTGTTAGCATCCCACAATCGTAATGTTTTGTCATTAGACCAAGAAAGAATTCGGCCATTGGATAGCTCTTTAGCTCCACTGACACTTTGGATGTGACCTTTCAGTAATGCCAATGGAGAACCACTTTCTGCGTCCCATAAGCGTAATGTATTGTCATCAGACCAAGTAAGAATTCGGCCATTACTTAGAACTTCCACTCCACTTGCAAAGTCTTTGTGGCCTTCCAGCACTCCAACTAGGGCTCCGGTATTAGCATCCCATAAGCGTAAGCTGTAGTCATCAGACCAAGATAGAATTCGATCACTATTTATAAAAACTCCCACTATTAAATGGTCTTTGTGGTCTTTCAGCACTCCAAGGGGGGCTCCGCTTGTAGCATCCCACAATCGTAAAGTCCCATCCCCGGACCAGGAAAGAATTCGGCCGTTACTTAGTACTTCCACTCCACTTACATAGTCATTGTGGCCTTCCAGCACTACAACTTGGACTCCGCTAGCATCCCACAATCGTAATGTATTGTCATTAGACCAAGAAAGAATTCGGCCATTGGATAGCTCTTTAGCTCCATTGACACTTTGGATGTGACCTTTCAGTAATGCCAATGGAGAACCACTTTCTGCGTCCCATAAGCGTAACGTATTGTCATCAGACCAAGTAAGAATTCGGCCGTTACATAGTACTTCCACTCCACTTACATAGTCTATGTGGCCTTCCAGCACTACAACTGGTGAACCACTTTCTGCGTCCCATATGCGTAAAGTTTCATCATTAGACCAGGAAAGAATACGGCCGTTATTTAAAACCTCTACTTTAATTACTGAGTCAGTGTGACCTTCCAATACAGTCATCGGAGTTTCACTATTTATATCCCAGATGCGTAGGGTACCGTCGCTATACCAAGAAAGAAAACGGCTTTCCGATAGTATTTTCAATCCTCTTACACCGTAAAGATCACCCACAAAAGTAAAACATAAAAGACTTGGTTTCCATTGCATGGGTCGATTGACCAACCGTAGCCAAGTCCAGTCACATTTACTATTGGCATAGAATTTCTCAGCACCCATGGTGACCGGACTATCATCCGCATGATCCATGGCCGCCTGGAAAAAGACCCGCCAGGATTCCCAGCCAGGTTTTCGGAAATGGTGCCGGTTGATCCGGGCGAAATCCCACCAAATTTCCCAATCGCCAGATAATTTTGTACCCTTTGCAAGCAGTTCCCAATCCGCATACCAGCCATCTGCAGCTCGACCCGAGAAATCAAGGGCTTGCAAACGGCTCATGGTAAGCTCAAAGTCGGTCATCCATTCAACTGCATCGTCCCGACGATTGTTCTCAAGCAAGTGGGAAACTCCACAACGATACAGGTATAGATCCAAGGCATCCCCCGATGGCCTGAGTATGGAGTTGGAAAAACTGTTGCGTATAGAGGTGACGGTTTCAGAGAGGTTTGAACTGTTTAAAATATGCTCACGCAAGGAGTGGTGGTATAGGGTGTAGCCTTCCTCCCCGTCCGGGTCAGGGGCTCTTTTGAGCATTGAGGAAAGTGCTCTCAAGACCCTGTCAATCAAATCGAGGTTCTCAGTTCCGATTCGATTCAGGCGTTTTAAGAAAACGGTTAGCTCGACATTGGTCAGAGGTTCATGAGCCATGGCCAGGATGACCAAGGACGGGGTTGCGACCGCCTGAAAATCCCCAAGGGAGTGACGCTGCAGAAGCTCCTCGTGATAGGCATGAATTCCCCGGGGCAGGCTGTCGGTATTTTCCGGACTGATCTTTCCCTGATGTAGGTCATGGAGCAGGCAGTTCAGATAGATGGGCAATCCATCGCTTCGCTCCGCAACCTTAGAAAAGAATCGATTGCTAACCTCCTCCCCTTTTTCCTTATCCAACGCAAGCATCCGCTTGCGAACATTACCCGCCCGTTCCAGAAGAAAAGCACGGGCATCATTTTCGCTCATGCTCGGCAACCCTTTGGGAAAGGGATCAATTGCACCGCGACTGAGAAAAGATTCGGGAATGCCAAATTCCGGCCGGGCCGCACCGGCCAATAAAACCTGTTCAAGATCCGAGCATATGCCAAAAACAATATCTTCGACAAAGCGAGGAGAGCGTTCGGCAACCTCATCCAGTCCGTCGAGTAGAAGCAATACCTTCTTCCCCTCCTGCAAACGGGAAAAAAGATCACGCAGTTCTTTGATTGGATTATCCTGTACTTTTTTATTTTGGGATCCTTCCTCCTTTTCTTCTTCAGAAGAAATTTCATCTGGAATCAGCCACTCGTTCTTTTCCAATC
>Ga0213863_10000361_pt1 | contig 34987 bp, 26 predicted proteins | sample PICome_8_FD_160128 | JGI IMG/M metagenome (GOLD analysis project Ga0213863, IMG submission 160128) | Coastal seawater microbial communities near Pivers Island, North Carolina, United States - PICO497 | ecosystem: Environmental > Aquatic > Marine > Coastal | place: USA: North Carolina... | reverse complement strand
GCGCGTGGTCGCGGCGTGCCGGTCACCGAGATCGTCGATCGGTCCCCAGACCTCTCCACGCTCCCCGCGCTCACCACCTGGTCGCGGGACGGCGGCCCCTTCGTGACGCTGCCCCTCGTCCTGACCGGGCACCCCGAGAATGGCGGGCTCAACCTCGGTATGTACCGGGCGCAGCTGTTCGAGGACGGCGGCGTCGGCATGCACGCCCAGATCGGCAAGGGCGGCGGCTTCCACCTCGCGGAGGCCGAGCGGATCGGACAACCGCTGCCCGTCCACGTGCACGTGGGCGGCCCGCCGGCGCTGGTCCTTGCGGCGATCGCACCGCTGCCCGAGAACGTCCCCGAGGTCCTGCTCGCCAGCCTCGTCCTCGGGCGGCGACTGGAGCTGTGCCGGGCGATCGACAGCGGAGGCCTGCCGCTGGTCGCGCGCTCCGAGTTCGTCCTCGCTGGCAAGATCGCGCCCGGCGCTCGCCGCCCCGAGGGGCCCTTCGGTGATCACTACGGGTACTACTCGGAGACGCACGACTACCCCTGGTTCCAGTGCGACACGCTCTATCGCCGGCGGGACGCGGTCTGGCCCGCCACGGTGGTCGGAAAGCCTCGCCAGGAGGACTTCTTCATCGGCGACTACCTGCAGGAGCTCCTCAAGCCCCTCGCCAAGGTCGCGATGCCCGGCGTCCTGGACCTGTGGAGCTACGGGGAGACCGGCTACCACGCGCTCGCCGCAGCGGTGGTCCGGGAGCGATATCGACGTGAGGCCATGGTCTCTGCCTTCAGGATCCTGGGCGAGGGCCAACTCTCCCTGACGAAGTTCCTGCTCGCCACGGATCGGCCCGTGGAGTTGAAGGACTTCGCCACCACGCTCCGGCACGTCCTGGAGCGCGCCGACTTCCGCACGGACCTCTTCGTGCTCTCGAACGTCTCCATGGACTCGCTGGACTACGCGGGGCCCAAGATCAACGAGGGCAGCAAGGGAGTCCTGCTCGGCCTCGGCGAGCCTCGGCGCAAGCTCCCCGACACGTTCACGGGGACCCCCGCGCGCCCGGCGGGGCGCGTGGAGGTGTTCACGGACGGCGCGCTCTGCGTCGAGGCCCCCGCCCATGCGGACGCTCCGGACGCTGCGGCCTCCATCGCGCGCGACCCTGCCTTCGAGGGCTGGCCCCTGGTGGTCGTGGTGGACGACGCGGAGGCGGCGAGCCGCAGCGCGATGAACTTCCTCTGGACGACGTTCACGCGCTTTGACCCCGCGCGGGACCTCTTCGCGAGAGAGGTCGAGCTGGTGCACCACCACCCATCCTTCACGCCGCCGATCGTCATCGACGCACGGATGAAGCCCGACTATCCGGCCGAGTTGTTCTGTGACCCCGAGACCGCGGCGACCGTGGACCGCCGCTGGAAGGAGTACTTCCCGGGCGGCGGTATCGAGATGGGAGACTCCGACCTCGGGCATCTCTCCGGGTGAGGCCCTCCGCTCTGGCCTGCTACCCTCGGCGGGTGCGGCGCCTCCTCCGAGCCTTCGCGTGCCTCGGCGCGCTATCGTCAGCGATGGCCCTGGCTCAAGACTCGAACGGGGGTGAGGAGGGACCGGGCTACGCCCTGGGAGACGGGCTGACCGCGACCGGATGGGACCTCGAGGCCCGCCTCCGCCTCCGCCTGCACGCTGACCTCGTGGAGCCCCGATTCGGTGACCTCGGCGGAGCGTCAGGAGCCACCGCCGAGGGCTCGACCGAGTTCCGTCGGGCGCGAGCCCTCCTGGACATCCGAGGTGCAGAGGGCTCCGCCCTGAGGCCGTTCCGGCTCCGCGCCCAGGTGGACTTCAAGGACCTGGAGGTGCGCTGGCTCGACCTCTACGCGCGCTACGACGGCCTCTTCTCGGGGGGCGCGGTGATCGCGAGCGACCTCCGGGCGGGTGAGTTCCGCGAACCGTTTGGGCTCGAGGCGATGACCAGCGTCAGCTACTTGCCGTTCATCGAGCGCTCCACCGCCACCAACACCTTCACGCCCGGCCGATCCCGCGGCGGCCAGGCCACCCTTCGATCCGCCCACGGCCTCTTCCAGGCAGGCGCCTTCCGGCGTACCGACGGTCGTCCATTTCCGGATGAGACCCTCGATGAACGCGCGCTCACCGCTCGCGCTGTCTGGCAAGGCGACGGGCAGGGGCTGACCCAGGCGGGAGCCTCCATCTCCCTGCGAGACCCGGGGGGCGACCTGCTCATCTTCCGTGGGACGACCGGCTCGAGGCTCCTTGAGCGGATCGCCGACACCGGCTCCATCGACGCTGACCGTGCCGTCTCCAGCGGCCTCGAGGCGCTCTACCGGCAGGGACCGTGGACCGCGCAGTCCGAGGCCTTCGGCGTCTGGGTCAACGGCGCCAACGGGGTCCCCGGCGAGTCATTCCTGTCGGGCGGCTACCTCTCGCTCTCACGCTTCCTGGGCGCTGGCGAGACCAGCTGGTCACGCGGTCGCGGGCGCTGGGGCCCCCGAAGATCGAGGGCGCGATGCGTCGGGGCGGCGGGGGCCTGCAGGCCCTGGAGGCCGTTGCTCGCATCAGCTACACCGACCTGACCGGGGGGGCGATTCAGGCGGGCCAGGTTCTCGACCTGGAGACCGGGCTGAACTTCTACGTCAGCCCGACAACGCGGCTGATGCTGCACTGGGTCGGGATCAGCGCAGAGCCCGCTGACGGTCCGCGCGATGAGGGCTGGGCGGTCCTGGGCCGTCTCCAGATCCAGATCTAGTCGACGGCGGCCAGGTTCAGGTACACGCGGAAGGTGCTCCCCGAGCCAGGCGTGCTGTCCAGCTCGATGGTGCCGTCGAGCCACTGGACCAGGTGCTTCACGATGGAGAGTCCCAGACCTGTCCCCCCCACCTCGAGCGAGCGCGCCTTGTCCACGCGGTAGAACCGCTCGAAGATCCGCGCCTGATCCTCTTCTGGAATTCCCAGGCCGTTGTCCGTGACCGCCAGCACCGCCTTCCCCTCTTCCATCCGCACGCTGACCACCACCCGGCCGCCGGTCGGCGTGTACTTCAGCGCATTATCGAGGAGGTTGTCGAAGATCTGCCTGAGCGCTTCCCGGTCGGCCATCGCCCAGACCTCGCCGTCGATGCTCTCCAAGCTCACGCTCTGATTCCGTCCGATCGAAGTCGGGTCATGCCGGCGCACGCCCTCCTCCACGAAGGCCCGGAGATCGAGCGGCGAGAGGACGGGACGGCTCACGTTCTCTTCGATTCGCGCCAGGCTCAGCAGGTCCATGACGAGGTGGTTGAGCCGGAGCACGTTCTTCTGGACGATCGCGAGGAACCGCTGGACACGCTCCTCATCCGCCGCCGCCCCGTCCAGCAGCATCTCAACGTATCCACGGATGTTGGTGAGGGGCGTCTTGAGCTCATGGCTGACGTTGGCCACGAAGTCGCGGCGAATGCGCTCCAGCCGACGCACCTCGGAGACATCGTTCAGGACGACGACCACGCCCACGGCGTCACCGTCCTGGAAGCTCCGCGCTTCGGCGTTGACGATCGCCGTGTCATCCGTCTGACTCAGCTCCAGCTCCTGACGCGCCGGGATCTCCGTCGTACGGGCGCGGTGCACCAGCTCGTCCAGGCCCGCGAGTGTCCCCTCACGCCACGCGGTCGGGTCGCGCTCATCCTCGCGGATTCCCAGGAGGCTCCGCGCCGCGTGATTGGAGAAGGTCACCTGGTCGTCGACGTCGAGCGCGACGACCCCCTCGGTCATGCCCGCCACCATGGCCCTGAGCCTCTCCTGCTCCGCGGTCAGGTCGGCGACCTGCTGATTGATGTCATGCCCTAGCTGCTGGAAGGACCGGGCGAGGTCGCCAACCTCATCCCCGTCGCGGGCACCCCGCGGGAGCCTCGCCGCGGCCTCATAGTCTCCCTCTCCCATGGCGACGGCCACCGCACGCATCTGGACCAATGGGGTCGAGACGCGGCGGACCAGCAGCGCACCCACGAGGAGGGCCGGCAGACTCGCGATCAAGGCGCCGAGGAACAGGAGCCGCGCCACCTCACGCTTCCTCTCCTCAAGAGACTCGGTGAGGGCGGCGACCCGAACGAGCCCACCGAGGTCTCGGTCGTGGTCCCGGCACACCGCCACGTAGAGGGTCTCGACGCCCGTGGTCGCGCTCTTGCGGACGGCGAGGCCCTCGCCCAGGGTGATGGCGTCCAGGATCTCACGCCGGCCGACGAGGTGGTTCTCCATCTCATCGGGCTCCTCCTCGGAGTCTGCGAGCACCTGGCCATCGCGACGGATCATCGTGATCCGCCGACCGGTCCGCAGGCTGACCTCGGCCACACGACGCTGGAGATAGCGGCGGTCCACTCCGCCGAAGTCGTCCTTGGAGAGCTCGCCGAGCGCGATCGCCACGTTGCGAAGGTCCGTCGCCACCTGCTCCTGGAGGCTACGACTGTACTTGTCGTGGACGAGGACCCCGACCGCTCCGACCGTGAGGAAGATGAGGAGCGTGTAGGAGCTGAACAGCCTCCAGAAGAACTTCGAGCGGAACATCGCGATCACAAGCTACCGCCTGGGCCGCTGGAGGGTGAAGGACTTCGGCGTGTGCCAGCAGACCGGCGCGCCCCCTGAAGATCACCTCGCCCGGTCCCACGGGCACGGCAGACCGCAGGCCTCAGTCCAGCACCTTGTAGCCGACGCCTCGAACCGTGACGATCGTGCCACCGTGGGGCCCCAGCTTCTTCCGGATCGCGCTCACGTGGACGTCGATATTCCGGTCGAGGATCACGGCTTCACCATCAGTGAGGCTCTCCACCAGCTCGTCCCTTGTGTAGACCCGACCTGGGTACTTGGCGAGGCGCCAGAGCAGCCGGAACTCGGAACGAGTGAAGACCACGACCGCATCGTCGATCGTGACCTCATGGCGCTCCTTGTCGAGCGTCACCGGGCCCAGCTCGATACGAAGGCGCGCCTCGGCCGCAGGCCGGCCGCGGCGGAGGACGGCCCGAATGCGCGCGATTAATTCCCTCGGGCTGAATGGCTTTCGGACGTAGTCATCGGCCCCGAACTCAAGCCCCACGATCACGTCGCTCTCCTCCCCCCGCGCCGTGAGCATCATCACGGGGATCGCCTTGGTGCCGCCGTCCTCCTTCAAGGCCCGGCAGACCTGGAGCCCGTCCAGCCCCGGCAGCATCAGGTCGAGGATGACCATCGACGGCTTGCGCCGCTTGGCCTCGGAGAGCCCCTTTTCGCCGTTGCGGGCGATCAGGACGGAGTAGCCCTCCCGCTCGAGGGTGTACTCAAGGAGCTCGACGATATCGGGGTCGTCTTCGACGATGAGGATGGTCTCTTTGCCCATGGGATCTTCGGGGATCTGCTTCGCAATGTGCGGCTGAAGCATCAAGGGAGTGTGAAGCTCAGCACAGATTCGAGCTAGACCGATGCGCCAGGGTCCTCAATCGAGAGCGCCGAAGCCGTAGAAGGCTGGGTCCCTGAGCGGGGGGACATCCTCCACGGGAAGCAGGACCGTTCGCACGGCCCAGATGTCCTTGAAGATCCGATACTCGACGGCGGTCTTGTCGAGATACTCGACGCCGGCGCTCCCGCCCGTGCCGGTTCGCCGCCCGATAACGCGCTCCACCATCCGCGCGTGACGCTGACGGAAGATCACAAACCCCTGCTCGACCTCGAGGAGAGCAGCGAGCACCTCGCGCGGCCACGCGAGCAGCGGCAGCTCACGATAAGACTCGAGGAACACCAGCGCAGCACGAACGACCCCGGTTGACGCCCGGACCTGTGGGTCGGCGGGAGCCAGGAACTCCTCCACGGAGGCGCGTTCCCGCTCGTAGTTTGCAGCGAGTCGTTCTTGGGCGACCTTCACGTCCCGGCCGGTCTCCGCGGCCACGGCACCGGCGTGATCGCGAGTACGCCCGATGACCTCGCGGTGGGCGGCGAGGTACCGCTCGACGAACCCCAGCGCATCGCTCTCGACCTCGCCGCTCGCGTTCCGCGTGGCATCGATGGGCGTCCGGGCGAGCCAGGCCTCGATCGCCTCCTTGAGGTTGGGCCCGTCGGCCATGGTCTCCTCGACCCGGCGCAGTGCAGGGCTCGACCCACCTCCGGGCTTCTCGAGCGCTGCCAGGTGACTGCCCGGCGGCCCCAGGGGGATCCGATCGGCCTCCTCGAGGCCGAACAGAACCTCGATCTGACGCAGCTGTGCGCTCTGAAACCCGCTCGCCGGCATGAGCTTGTCGCGGAACCCGAGATAGGACCGCGTGGAGATGGTCTCGACGACCTCGAAGTGCGCCACGGCGACCCTGAAGATCGTCGCGATTCGCCGGAGCCGCTCGACGGCACCTGAGAGCTCCTGCTCGGCGACACGGGGTGACATGAACAAGTCACGGGCGCTCCGCAGGTCGCGAAGGATGAGCTTGAACCAGAGCTCGTAGACCTGGTGGACCGTGACGAACAACGCCTCCTCGTTCGAGATCTCCTCGTCATCAGCGGCTAGCCCTTGCTGGAGCGAGAGGAGTTCTTCAACCCGGATGTAGTCCCAGTACGTGGTCGGAGCTGGCTTCATGGGGAGCGAGAATACTCTCCATGGAGCGCGGCGATACTGGCCGACGGGGTGGTTCCGGGGAGGACGGCTCGTCGGTGGCGTCAGCGCCGCTCGGGCAGCGCATTGAGGCCCCAGTCGTAGTCCATGTAGCGGACCCTGAGCTCGGGAGAAGCGCGGCGGAGCGCGCCTGCAAGCTCGGGATCACCGAGCTGCTCCGCGATCCAGTTCACGACAGCCTCGTCCTTACCCCCGAAGTCCTCCTCGAACCAATCGAAGATCTTCGATACCCGGATGGCGCCCTTGACCTGCCTGAGGTTGTTCCGGTCAGCGTCCATTAGCCAGCTACGGACCTGGTCCCTCAGCTGCCGGTCGAGCACGGTACCTCGGTAAGGCTCTGCGCGCAGGGGTGGGCACCCCAGCGACGCGCAGTTGACGGCCGCGTGCAGCCGCGCGTCGACGAACTGCGGCCGGAGGATCCCGTGCTCGATGTCGTCCAGACAGAGCTTGCGTCCCTTGCTCTTCGGATCAAAGCCAGCCATCGGGATGAAGCGCTTCTTCCAGGGTGAACCGAACCAGCCGCCGATCTTCTTGATGCTCTTGACCGGCCCCTCGTCCCTCACCAGCTGGAGCGTGAAGGCGTTGTAGGCGTTGATCCAGTAGGCGAAGCGCTCGGAGCGGCTCCAGCTCCCGAGCTCACGCGGCGTCACATCAGCGAGCGAAGCGAGGTAGCTATCCAGGGCCTCAGGTGACCGACGAAGCTCGGCGTAGTCCACCAGCCCCTCCTCAAGCACCCTGTCAAGAACAGCTCCAAGGCCAGCGTGCGCGTGGTCAAACGGGTCGTCTGGCGACCGGCCTCCCACGGTCAGAGCTGCCACCGAGAGCAGGAGCGTGACGTGTAGGAAGGAGAGAACGCGGTCGGTCACAGTGTTGGTCGGTTCGGCCGCTGGGTCGGGCCGGATGATCCAGGGGCTCTAATTTTTGCCCCAGGGGATGGGCTGTCGCCCCCAGCAGCAGCCTTGAGGATCGCATGAAGCTCCTCGCTCGAGAGCCCGGTCGTCCGCAGGGCATCGATCACAGCCCCCTCCTCAAGTCCGACGTCCTGGGCGAGGTAGACGCCGTACATCACCGCGGCCAGGGTCCCGTCGTCGTCGAGGATCAGGACCCTGGGTCGAGCAGGCGCGTTGAGCATGCGCCGGAGCTGTCCGAGCGCCCCGTCCGCGAGGAGGACGCCGTGATCCTCGACCGAGGTCGACGCCTCCCCAGCCGCGCACTCGTCGCCTGTGGGGTCCACTGCGACGAACTCCAGGCCCGCCTCGCGCGCGATCGACTCCACGAGCCCGCTGGCCTCCGAGGCGCGCCTCAGGTCCACCACCATCTCCACGCCTCGACGGCGCGCGAGGTTGATCGTCGCCTCGACAGACCCGTCGGTGGGCGCGCCACCCACCCAGTCACCGCCGTAGGTCAGCGAGCGCTTCACACCGCCGAGCGGCTCGGCGTCGAGTCGCGGTGGTAACCGATAATCCGCGTCCGTCGCGTGTCCAGCACAGCCCACGAGGCACAGCGCCACGGCGAGTAGAGCCAGTTGGGGGAGTCGGGCAGGGAGCATGGAGGCGCGCTGATCGGGAACCTCCGAATGAGGCTTCAGTTCGAACACAGGGCGCGGATCATAGGGGCGGTCCGCGGGCTCACAAGCCCCCTACAGCAGGACGTCCCCCATATGCACCATCGCGCCAACCTCCCCATGCTGCCGGCTGAGACCACCCGGGATCAGCTCCTCTTCGTCGGAGGCCCTGACGGGGCCACGGCCGTCCAGTTCCCGGCGGCGTTCGGTACAGCGTCTCGGGCCCTCGACGTGATCCCGCCTGGCGTGTACGAGGGATTGCGGACCTTCGGTAGGAGCCGCTTCTTTGGCCTGCGGACCCATCTCTCACGGCTCCGGGAGTCCGCCGCTCATTTCAAGACGCCCCTGCGCTACGACGAGGAGCGGCTCGTCCGCACGCTCAAGTCAGCGGCCCGTCAGGCGGCCCACGCCTTCGACGCCGAGGCACGCCTGCGACTCGACGTCGCGTCGGGCCCCGCGCTTGCCTTCGGCGCCGAGAGCAACATCGTGATCGCAGCCAGCGCCTACCACGGGACTCCAGAGGACGTGCTGGCCCACGGCGCGAGGCTCCGGACCGCCCCGGGCCTGCGCCGTCCTGACCCGGCCGTGAAGACCTCCGACTTCATCCCCCTCAGAGAAGCCTGGATCAACGCGCACGGCGACTCAGAGGCGTACGAGCACGTCATGCTCTCCGAGGACCAGATGTTGCTCGAGGGAACTCAGAGCAACCTCGTCCTTGTACAGGGTGGCGAGGTCTATCACGCGCCCACTGGCGTCCTCCCGGGGGTCACGGTACGAGCCGTGCTCGACCTCGCTCGCGCCGCGGGAATCGCGGTCCACGAGCGCTTCGTACCCGTCAGCAGCCTCCCAAGCTTCGACGAGGCCTTCATGACCACCTCCGTGCGAAGCGTCGTGCCGATTCAGAGCATCGACGATATGCACTTCGGGGCCCCAGGGCCGCTGACGCTGCGCCTCAGCGCGCTCTACGACCAGCTCACGGCGTCGGACGCCGCCGATCCGGCGGCGCGCGAGCAGGCGCGCTACTGACCCCCGTGGGTTGACGTGCGAGCCATCCGCACCCCGCTGGGGCAGGGGATGAGGCAGCCGCCTGACGGCTCGCGACTCAGGCGTCCGCTGGCTTCATGAACCGCAGCCCCAGCCAGGCCCATCCGACCATGAGCGCGAGCCCCCCCAGAGGCGTCACCGCGCCCAGAATCCGAGGTGCGCCCAGCGCCATGGCGTAGAGCGTGCCCGAGAAGACGACCGTTCCCAGCACGAGACACCAGACCGGCGCGACGAATCCGATCCGCCTCCCAGCAGCCGCCCCGATTGCGATCAGCGCCACCCCATGGAGCAGGTGGTATTCGCCGGCAGTGGTCCACCAGGCCATCCGCTTCGCAGCCTCCGGTGCACCCTCCAGCAAGGACTCGAGGCCATGGGCACCGAAGGCTCCCATTCCCACTCCGAGGCACGAGAGTGTCGCTCCTGTGGCCGCGATCGAGTTCATTCTGGGAGTCATCAGGGAATCCGAAGCCGCCCTCCATGGGCGGGATAGGTTTCTTTGGAGGGGGTTGCAGTGGGGGAAGCTGCGCCGCTCCGCGCGCCGTCACACCGCACCGATTCTGCCTCGATGATCTTCGCTCTCGCTCTAAGTCTTGCCGCATTCCAGGGCGCTCCCGCGTCTGCCCAGAGCCCCTCGAACCAGGGAGCCCCGACGCAGGCCTCGCTCGGCGGCCTCTCCGTGACGCCCTTTGCGCCGACCATGCAGGCCAACCTCGTCGGCGCGCGCATGCTGAACGTGACGCTCAACCTGCCCACCCAGGCCTGGCAAGAGGAGTTCATCCTCGCGATCCCCTCCACCGTGGTGTGGCCCGCTCCGATGCTGACGCTCTTCCACGGCTACGGGGAAGAACCTTCGGACCTCATCGCCAAGCCGCTGGTCGGAGAGGCCATGTCCCGCGGCTACATCGTCTTCATCCCCCTCGGCGCCCACAAGTACAACTACGGCATCGAGTACTCCCAGCGGAACATCGAGCTCGCCTTCGAGTTCCTGTCCGCCAGGCTCCCCATCGACCTCGACCGGATCTACGCCGCAGGCTTCTCCATGGGCGGCGGTGCGGCCGCCAGCTTCGCGGCTCGCCACATGGACCCCGCCGGCCTTCGAATCGCGGCGGTGGTGAACCACACGGGGACCAACTCCCTGCGCGCCACCTATCAGCAGTCCAACGACACCATGCTGTTCCGCAGCCCGCTGATGTTCGGCGCGACGCCCTCCGAGGATCCGTTCGCCTACCAGCGGAGCTCCACGATCGACCTCGACGCCCTCAGCGGCCAGCTCATCTCCGAGGGGGAGATGGCCTCGAACCTCTCCCACGTCCCCACCCGACACTGGAACGCCGACTTCGATCCCAACCCCTACATCGTGGAGCAGACCGAGCAACTGCACACCCAGATGCTCTCTCACGGCGCCGATTCCGCCCGGCACATCGTCCAGTCCAACCAGCACGAGTGGGAGACCCTTGACGCTGTGGCGGTGATGGACTGGCTCGGTCAAGAGCGGGCGCAGCTCCCCGCCCCCGGTGAGGTGGTCCGGACCGTGGCCGACCGCGACGGCCGCTGGCATCAGCTCAACGTGACCCAGGACCAGCAAGGCCAGTTCACCCCGGTGGTCTGGAGCAGCCAGCCGACCAGCAACATGCTGTACCTGATCGAGATGGCCAACGCCCAAACGATCGGCGCACACCTCGATGACATGGCCCTCGACAGCAGCGCCGACGTCCGCGTCGTGCTCCAGGTCACCGACACCTCCACGCCCGACGTCGTCCTCATGGGATTCCCCCAGCCGCCCATGAACGTCCTCCGCCGGGGCGTGTCGACCTCAGCGTGGACCTACGATGCCGCCTCGGGCACCGTGACCCTCCACGAGACAGCGGGCGCGGGCTGGTCCGACTGGACCATCGCTCCCTGAGGACGGGACCCTCCGCGACGGGCAGGACCCGGCGCTGCTCGGGACCCGAGGTCGGACACCGACTCGGGAGTCAACACGGGGTCTCGGCCGAACATTGACGCCTCGTCGGACGCTGCGACCTGGTCCGAGCTTGGACGCTGAGCAGACCCTGCTCATGGGATCGACCCTGACGCTCGGACGCGGCCATGAGCGGGAGGCTCCACCTCGAAGCCCGAGACGGTCCAGTGACCAGGAAGCGCCCGCACGGGCCAGGGCGAGCTGGATACCCGCCGCGGCCGTGGCACCAAGCTCGAGGGCTCAAGGACCTCAGGGCCCCACTGCGTGGCTCCACCGTCGTTCCCAGCGGATCGAGTCCCCGCATGGACCCTGAAAAGGAGAAAGGCCACCCGCGACAAAATCGCTGGCGGCCTTCCTTCTCCATCCTTCCCTGCACTCCTGATAGCTACAGCCATCCGGTGCGCAGATCTCGGACGCTCACAGTACCTACATACCCCTAGGATATCAACCTACCTCCACGCTCATTTCCCCGAAAGGTCGGGGGCTCTCCGAGGCCTCACGCCCTGCGCTCTCCTGAAGGGCCCTCCAGGCACCAGGAGAGCCTCTTCCTCCTCAAGGGAGAGGGCCTCGCCGAGAATCCAGGAGTGAGACTTCGCCCCTTTCAGCGCTCAACGACCCAGGATCTCGGAGAGCGGGTCCTCGCTTGACGCCGACTCCGGGTCGCCGCCCAGGCTCTGGATGAGGGCGTCGAGGTAGGCCTTGCGGTGGGCGGCGTCCCCGTCGTCCGGCCGCAGGGCCGGGATCTGGCTCTGCAGATCGAGCTGGATGGCGGCTTGGGCCATCTCCGCCAGCTGGGCGCTCTCGTCGGAGCGGTCCTCGGCGAGGAGCGCCCCGATCGCCTTGCCCAGGGCCTCCACAGAGTCTCCTCGGGCGTGGGTGGAGCGGCGCAGGCACTCGGCGAGCTGTGCGGCGAGGGCCGCGCGGCGGAAGCCTCGGGGCGCGGCGTCGAAGGAGGCGCAGGCCGCGCCCTCGTACGTCACCGCCCGCTCCAGCTCGAGCGCCTCGACGGCGCGCGGCTGCTCGCCGGAGACCACCGGCTTCCAGCGGACCCGGAGCTTTGCGAGGGCAGCCTCGCGGGAGACCTCGCCCCCGGGGAGCTCGAGCTCGTAGAGGCAGGTCACCTGGTGGCCCGCGCCGATCTCGCCGGCGTCCACCGCGTCGTTGCGGAAGTCGCGGTCCGCGACCGCCCGGTTCTCGTAGCCGAGCTGACGCCAGCGGACGACCTGGTTCGGGTCGAACTCCACCTGGATCTTCACGTCCCGGGCCACGGTGACGAAGCTGCCGACAAAGCGCTCGACGATGGCGCGCCGGGCATCGGCGGCGTCGCCCACGTAGTCGCACACGCCCTGACCGCGGTCCGCGAGCTGCTCGAGGAACACGTCGTTGTGGTTCGACATCCCGACGCCGATGGTGTTCAGGAAGATGCCGCGGCCCACGCTGTCGGCGACCTCGTCGGCCAGGCGCTTCTGGTCCGTCTCGCCCAGGTTGGCGACGCCGTCGGAGAGGAAGACCACGCGGGTCTGCACCCCCTCCATGAGCGTCATGGAGGCGAGGGAGTAGCCCAGCTCCAGGCCCGCCTCGGCGTTGGTGCCGCCGCCGGGCTGCAGGGAGAAGAGCGCGGTCTCGATGGCGTCACGGGACGTCGCCGAGGTGGGCGGCAGCGCCTCGCTGGCGTCCTTGGAGAAGCGCACGATGGCGATGGAGTCGCGGCTGTCCAGCTCCCCCACCAGGAGGCGGATCGCGTGCTTCACGAGCTCGAGGCGGTTGCCCTCGCGCATGGAGCCCGAGGTGTCGACCACGAAGGTCAGCGCCAGGGGCGGTCGCGCGTCACGCTCGACCTCCCGTGCGCGCACGCCCAGGCGCAGGAGCCAGCGGTCCTCCCGCCCACCGAAGGGCGACGGCGCCAGCTCGGCGTGGAGGGCGAAGGCCCCGTCTTCCGGCGCGGCGAGGTCCGGCTTGGCGGCGTTGACGAACTCCTCCGTTCGGACCTGCTCGCGGGGCGGCAGGAAGCCCTCCCGCAGCATCCGCCGCGCCAGGCCGTAGCTGGCCGTGTCCACGTCCGCGGCGAAGGTCGAGAGGCCGTCCTGGCGGGTGGGGACGAAGGGGTTGTCCCCCCAGAAGCGGAAGTACATGTCCCGCGGGCTCTCACCCGCGAGCGGCTCAGGGAGGCAGTCGCCAGCCCCACGCCACGGAGCGACGCGCTCCTCCTCAGGCGACTCCGCGCCCCTCCCGAGGAAGAACTCATCCGCATCGAGCGTCCTGTCGGGGGAGGTGAGCTCCAACCTCACGTCGACGGCCGATCGTGCGTTTGTATCAAGACCTGGGCTCCGGCGCCGAAGCCTCTCCGTCGGCGGCACCACGCTGGTCTCCCCCGACACTCGGGTGCTTGGAGCCAGCGCTGGGGACCCGGCAGCATCGCCAGGCGCCTTCTTGATGACCATGGCGCCCGCGTGGGGGATCCCGGGCCGCCCGGTCCCCGCGGGGCCCACGGGGCCCGGTGACGAGGGCCCACCAGCCACAGCCCCCAAGGGGACCCTGGGGGAGGAGGGACCGCCGCCGCCACCACCGCCGCCAGGCGGAACGGTCTCACCGCTCCCTCCATAGCCGAGCGACTTGAGCGCCTCGCTCTCCACGGGCGGAGCGGGCGCTCCAAGGCCGCGGTAATCCACCTCCAGCTGCGGCCTATCTCCCACCATGGTCGGCTCGACCGTGGTCGCGCCGCCGCCGCGCGATCCGTAGCTCAGCGTGGTGTCACCCTCTCGAACCGGCGGCCCGGTGGAGCCACCGAAGCCACTGAGGTCGAGGACCTCCACCCCGCTCTGCGCGCCCGCCCCTGCTACGTAGATCGTCTTGGGCTCGATCGCCGAACCGCCACCGCCGGCGCCGCGCTGGTTCTCCGTCGCAGCCCCCAGGAGAACCGCTCCCTGGGCAACCTCAGGCGAGAAGTCCGCGGGCGCCGCTCCCGCTGCGGGGTCACCGACAACGGCGCGACGCCCATAGGGCGCCAGCTTCATCGCGGGCTCTGCATCCGTGGGACGCTCTCGCGCCACCTCAGCGGTCGCCATGACGCTCTCGTCGAAGGTGGTCCACTGATCCTGCCTGACGGCCATGACCGCGACGCCCATCCCAACCAGGAGCGTGACCGCGGCGGCCACCCGCGCGGCCGGACGCTGGAACCAGGCCTCGCCGCCCAGGATCTTGCCCGGCAGGATCGCCGCCTTGAGGATCGCCGCGTGGCGGTCAGCGGAGAGCGTCTCGCTCGCGGAGCTCGTCGCCGAGCCCCGGACGCCGGCCACCAGTTGGACCGTGGCCTCCAGCTCTGCTCGCTGCTCGCGGAGGTGCTCGGAGGCCGCCAGGGCCTCCTCGATCTCGGCGCGCTCCGCGTCGCTGGCCTCGCCGAAGACGAGCTTGCAGAGCAGCTCGTGCTGGTGATCGCGCTGCGCCCCGTCGGCGCCCGTCCGGTCGTCGTTCGATTCCATGTTCATCTCCTCAGGCCTCCATGAGCGGGCTCAGGTCCCGGGCGAGCGCCTTCATACCGACGCTGATCAGCCAGCCGACCGTGCCCACGTTGCGCCCCGTGATGGACGCGATCTCCGCGTAGCTGCACTCCTCGAGGAGCCGCAGGCTGACCACCTCTCGCTGGTCGTCCGGCAGGCTCGAGATCGAGTGCTCCACCGCGGAGCGCGTATCCAGCGCCTCGACGCCGCGCGCCTCGACCGCGTCCGCCTCGCTCGCTCGCTCCGCCTCGCGGGCGCGTCTCCGTTGTTCTGATCGCATGACATCCAGGCACAGGTTCCTCGTGACTCGATGCAGCCAGGCGCTGAGCTCCCGGTCCCCGGGGACGCCTTCGCGCCCCTCGAGGTCCGGCGGGGTCTTCGCCAGCCGCAGGAACGCCTCCTGGACCGTGTCCTCCGCGCCGCCGCCGTGCCGGAGCAGGGTGCGGGCGTGGCGGAGGAGCGGGCCTTCGTACCGCCTCACGAGGAGCTCGAAGCCCGACGGGTCCCCGCCGCGCCAGCGGCCGAGGAGCTCGGCGTCGCCGGGCTCGGGGGTCGGGGGTTCTTGCTCGTTCATGGGCGGGAGGGGGCGTCTTGCGGGGGGAACGGAGCGCGGAGCCGGCCCCTTGGGAGAATCCAGAACTTCTGGATGCCCCTCCCACATAGCGGGCGCCCCCGGGCCCTGTCACCACTAACCTCCACCCCATGAGAGCGATCCAGCACCCCGACATCCCCACGCCCGCCGGCCATTACTCCCCCATCGTCGAGCACGGGGGCGTCCTGTACGTCTCCGGCCAGCTCCCCGCCGAGGAGGACGGCGCCTTCCCCGAGGGCATCGAGGCCCAGACCCTCTCCGCTCTTGGCAAGGTCCGGGGCCTCGTGGAGGCCGCGGGGAGCCGCCTGGACGACATCATCCAGGTGCGGATCTACGTCTGCGATGTGGAGCTGTGGGGCGCGGTGAACGAGACCTACGCCGGGTTCTTCGGGGCCCACCGCCCCGCCCGCATCGTGGTGCCCACCGGGCCGCTCCACGGGGGCTGCCTCGTGGAGATCGAGGCTACCGCCGCGGCTCACTGAGGGTACCGCGGCCCCCTCGGGGCCGCGGCACGACCAAGCCAGCGATCACTCGTCCTCGTCGGGCTCATCCTCAGGTTCCTCGCCGATCAAGAGGCGCGTGAGCGCGCCGAGATCGATGATCGAGGGGACCCGAGGGTCGTTGCTGTTGAGCGTGACGCTCTCGAACGCGAGATTTTGGGCCGCCTTCTGCGCGAGGTAGATCCGCCCCCCCCTGGTGTCGAGCGCCCGGTTGCGCAGCTCGTTGCGCAGGGCCTCAGCCTTCTGGATGGCGAGGTTGCCGTTGGCGATGGACGTCTCGTACAGCGCGTCCGCCTCGGCCCGCGTCTGCTGGTCGTAGATGTTGGCCTCGGCCACGATCGACGCGATCCCCACGGTGTTCTCGGAACTCGCTGTCTGCAGGCGCTTGTCCCAGTCACCGCGCAGCTCCTTCTCGGCCGCGCCGATCTCCGCCGCGCTCGTGTCCGTGATCGCCGTCTGGTCCTCCACCGCTCGCTTGGACACCGCCAGCTCGAGCTTCTGGTACGTCAGCTGCTTCTCCTGGAGCCGGGCCTCGTAGCCGTCCGGAAAGCGGACGGCGCGGATCAGGACCTGGTCCGGGAGGCAGTGGAACTCGAGCAGGTCGGTGCGGAGCCGATCGAGGGCGGTGGCTGCCACGGCGAGGCGAGCGTCCGTGCTGAAGATCTCCTCGGAGGCGAGCTGCGCAAGCTCCTCACGCATGACGGCCTCGACCGTCGCGAGCACCCGCTCGCGGTAGACCTCCTTGCGGCGCTCGCCCACGATCTTGTACGCGCTGCCGTCGATGATCTTGTAGGAGACCGAGAGGTCGTAGGTTGCGAGGTTGTTGTCCTTGGTTCGAATCTCGAGCGCCGGCCGGTTCATGCCCAGTGACGTCCTCACGTCCTTCTCAGCGAAGGTCACGAAGTGCGTTCTCCGGTCCATCCGGTGCCACTGGTGCACGCCCGGGATCCGGACCGCGAAGCCCGTCCCGAAGTCCTCGGGGAGGATCTCCTTGGCCAGCAGGTTCTGCTTCACGCCGATCTCCCAGGGGTGGATCCGCACGAAGAGCGTGGTCGACGCCAGCAGCGCCAGGATGAGGAGGACGAAGGCCCCCACGGTGAATTTGGAGAGCTGGTTCATCGTTGACCTCCCGAGGCCTTGGCCGGTTCAAGGACGCCACTGGAGCCGCTGTGCTCGAGCCGCTCAGGGGCTGGATCGCGGCTGTAGGGCACGAGGGTGAAGTTCACGCCAAGGAGCTTCTCGACGAGCGCCTCACGTACGACCACCTCGCCGCGCTGTTCCAGGGCCTTGGCGCGGCTCTCGATGCCCTCGGCCTCCTTGGTGTACTTCGCGGTCAGGCCGCTCGCCTCGGCGATGAACCGGGCCTCGGTGGCCTGGCCCTCAGCGGTGCGCTCGGTGGCGTAGGCGTCCGCGCTCCTGGTCAGGCGGATCGCCTCCTGCTCGGCGGCCAGCAGCTCCTTGCGCAGGTTGCCGGTCAGCTCCTGCATCTCGACCTCCTTGTCCTTGCGGACCGCCGCGAGGCGCTGCTCGCGCTCCTGCTCGAGCTGCTGGACGCGCGCGCGCAGCTCCTCGACCTCCTGGTCCGCCTCCTTGCGCTGCTCGATCGCGTTCTCGTAGCGATCGTCGAACTGCGGGTTCGGAGTGATGATCCGCACGACGCTCACGCCGTGGGGCTCCAGGATCGTGTTCATGCGCTGGCGAGCCTGCTCCGGAGCGGCCTTGTAGGTCGTGGGGTCCGCGGCATCGACGGCGCTGTAGAGGCCGAACTCGTCCCGCAGGATCGAGCGTGCGTAGGCCTTGATCCACTCCTCCTTGTAGTTGTCACCGAGCCCGGAGTCCCGCAGGACCTCGGTGGCGGCGCCCGGGATCAGCTCGTACTGGATCTTCAGCTCGTCGAACCAGAAGTTGGAGCCGTCCTTCGCCCGCACGGTGAGGTTCGGCGCCACGTTGGTCCCGCGGTAGCTGTTGCCAGCCATCACGTACTCCTGCGTCGTCCCGTCGAACTTGTAGATGTCCGCCAGGAAGGGGATGAAGAACTGGTAGCCCGGCGTGGTGATGACCGTCTCGGCGCCGGTGATGTAGTTGACCCGCACGGCGACCTCGTTGGCCTCGACGCTGGTGACGCCGAGGCGGCCTGTGACTCCGAGACCGACGAACCCAACGACCAGGGCCACCGTGACCCCCACGAGCACCTTGACCACGGTCGGGGGACCGGAGTCCCCGCCACCGCCGCCTCGACGGGACTTCATCTTGCTCCAAGGGGTCTCGAAGCTGTCCCCGCCGGAGGGGCGGCGGGCCTTTCCGGACGGGGGCCAGCCGTCCTCGTTGTTCTCGGTGCTCATGGGTTCACAGGGTCATTGGGAGCCGGTGGGTGCCGGTTTCACGAAGAGAGGTACTCGAGCCGGTTCGCTGTATTCACACCGCCCCACTGATCTCTTCGGGAGGCTCCGCCCTCAGGAAGCCCCCGCACGGGCGTTTCTCCGCCAAATCCGTCAGAATCGTGCCATGGACTTCGACGCCAACGCCGCCTCGCCTGCCGATAGCGGCCTCTTCGGCCTGCCCCACGGATCGGCGGAGGCGCACGTCCACGTGCTCGGCGTGCCCTTCGAGGCGACCACCTCCTACCGCGCGGGCACCTGCCACGCCCCCGAGGCCATCCTCGCCGCCAGCCGTCAGGTCGACCTCTTTGACCTTCACTTCGACAAGCCCTACGAGCGCGGGATCTGGATGGCTCCCCTGGCCGCGCGGGTCACTGACTGGAATCTGGAGGCCCGTGAGCTCGCGGCACCGATCATCGAGCGAGGCGGCGCGACGGCGAGCGACGCTCCGGCGGTCGCTCGGGTGGATTTCCTGTGCGACGCTGTCCGCGGCGAGGTCCGCGCCTTCACCGAGCGCTGCTTGGAGCACGGTGGGCTCCCGGTCATCCTGGGCGGGGATCACTCGACGCCGCTGGGCGCAATGGAGGCCTGCGGTGTCCGCTTCCCCGGCATGGCCGTCCTCCAGTTCGACGCCCACGCTGACCTGCGCCCCTCCTACGAGGGCTTCCAGTGGTCCCACGCATCCGTGATGCACAACGCCCTGCACGGTCCTGCCGGGATCTCCCGCCTGCTCCAGGTGGGCGTCAGGGATCTGTGCGAGCAGGAACACGACGTCATTCAGGGCGACCCACGCGTCAGGACGCACTTCGGTCACGAGCTTGCCGCCGCCCGACACGGCAGTGGCACCCGGGCCCTGGCCCGGGAGGCCGTCGCCTCCCTGCCGGAACACGTCTTCGTGAGCTTCGACGTGGACGGCCTCGACCCCGCGCTCTGCCCGAATACAGGGACCCCAGTCCCGGGCGGGCTCGGGTGGGACGAGGCCATGATCTGGCTGGAAGAGCTCGCGGCCAGCGACCGGCGGGTGGTCGGCCTCGACCTGAATGAGGTGAGCCCCGGGCCCAGAGGTGACCCGGGCGGGTCCTCCTGGGACGCCATCGTCGGCGCTCGCTTGCTCTACCGACTCATCGGCGCAGCTGTTGCCTGAACGGTCAACGGTCGTCGCCGCCGTAGCCCAGCGCTCGCAGCTCGGCGGCCGTGGTCTCGCTCGCGGCCTCGGTCCGCACCCCCAAGATCTGCCGCTGAAGTTCGGCCTCGAGATCATTGGAGAGGCGGTCCACGACCTCCGGGCGGCGGTGGGAGACGTCCTCCAGCTCGAACGGATCGGAGTCGAGGTCAAAGAGGTGCACCTCGCCATCCTCGCCTCGGTGTAGCTTCCACCTGCCGGCGCGGATCGCGTAGCCGATGCCATCCACGACCGACTGCCGCGGTGACGTCTGCGCGAGGATCCGCAGATCCGCGTGCCCCACCATCGGCGCGAACCGATCCACTCCGGTGACCTGCTCGAGGAGCGCCTCCTTCCCCGGCAGGTCGAAGAGGTGCAGCAGCGTCGGAGCAAAGTCAGCGAGGGTCACTGGCTCGGGAAGCCGCCGCGGCGCGACCCCCGGGGCCCGGATCATCCAGGGCACGTGGAGCTGCTCATCCCAGAGCTGGCCGTGGCCCGGCGCGCCGTGCTGATTGAGACCCTCTCCGTGGTCGCCTAGCACCGCAATCACACAGTCGTCGCTCACCCAGCCCAGCTCCGTCCCCTTGCTGAGCAAGCGCTTGACCTGGCGGTCCACGAACGCGACCTCACCGTCATAGCCGTCGATGCCCTTCTCTAGCTCGTTCCACTGCCCCGTGGGGCGCTGCGCGCGCTCTGCGAATCGCCGCTCCCTCAGGTACGCACGGGTGGGATCATCCATCATGAAGCCCCGCGCGACCCTGAGCGGGGGCGTGTACGGCCCGTGAGGGTCGAAGAAGTGCACCCAGAGCATGCCCGGCTCCGACAGACTCACCTGGCGCTCCATGACCTCCAACGCGGCGGTCGTGACCTCCTTCGCCACAAGGGCCTTCGCCTCCGGCGCTGAGTAGCCATCGAACCCGGCGTCGAGCCCGAACTCCGGACGGAGGGGGAACGCCGCCACAACGGCGTCCGTGCGATAGCCGCTCTCCGAGAAGAGCTCCGCGAGGGTCTGCAGGTCGGGGCGCCGCCTGTAGGTCTTGCCGTCGGCGATGTTGGCGAGCACCCCGTGCTCGTGGGGAGAGACCCCGGTGAACATCGTCGTGTGGCTGGGAAGCGTCGTGGCCACGGGGGCCAAGGCGCGCTCGAAGAGCACCGACTCCGCGGCCAGTTCGTCCAGCTGCGGGCTCGTCGGCCGCATGTAGCCGTACGCACCGAGGTGGTCTGCGCGGAGCGTGTCGATGGTGATCACGAGGAGGTTAGGTCGCTCGCGGAGGAGCCCTTCCGGAACCTCTCCACCCGCGAGAGCGATCCTCTCCAGACCCTCCTCCGAGTCCGTGCCGCCGGAGGCCACACCCTGCGGCGCGGAGCCGCCGCATCCAGACGTCACCAGCCAGCAAGCCACGGCGAGCTTGGAGGGCCAGCTCGAATGACCTGCCGCCACAGATCTCGATCTGCCGGCGTGGCGCCGAGGGGCACGAGAGCGGCCGGACCCACCGAGGGTCGAGGCAGTGCTGAGCGCCACGGGTCCTCGTCCTACTTGGACCGCTCGCGCATGGTCACCGAGAGGTCCACCGCCCACCGGTCCTCGGGCACCTCGTGTGGCTTGACCTTCTTATCGGCGGTCCGCAGGTCGATGCTCGTGATCCGGAGCTTCCGGCTCCTCGACTCGAGCAGATAGAAGAAGTTGGCGATCCTCGCTCGGTCGAACCAGGCGTCCTTCTCCGCCGGCGTGATCTTGTAGGTGAGGTCTGTGTAGCCCGGGAGCGGGCTCGAGTCCCTGGGCTTCTCAATCTTCGGGTTGCCCCACAGCACCTTGGGGTTGGCCGCGATGGCGAAGATGTAGGAGTTGACCTGGTCAGCTCCATCGCCCTTGACGCCTTCCTTGGCGCTGCGTTCCTTGTACTGGGTGTAGCTGAAGGCGCTCCGCAGGATCCGTTGGGCGAGCTTCTCCGCGGCTCCTCCTTCTGCCACGGCAGCCTCATACCGAGCGATGGTCTCACGCTGCTGTGTGGCTTGCCAGCCAAGGAACGCTGAGCCTGCGAGCAGCAGGCCGATCATGATGCGAATCATGGGTTGTTACCTGTTCTCCTGGGGGACGTCAGTCGGCGCGGGATGAGAAGAGCTTCGAAGGATCCACCAGGATAACCTTCGCTCGGAAGTTGAGTCCAAGGTCCCCCTCCGTCGGGGTCAGCGTTGCCGGCTCGACCTCAAGGCACCAGGGCTGCTCTCGGAGCGCCGAATCGAAGGCCGTGATGTCATCGCTGGCCTCCGCAACGCTATCGGCGAAGAACGACGCGCTCAGGCGGATCTTCGTGTGCTCGGGCAGGTCCTTGTTCTTCTTCACGTAGTCCGCCTTGAGCGCGCGGAGTGAAGGGCGCCAGTCGTCATTGCCGTTCAACACGCCGAGGACACAGGTCATGGCCGTGAACGCCGACGGAGGCAGCGGAACCTCCTGGATGTCCCCGACCTCGCGTTTGAGGTCGAGCACCTTCTTGTTGATCATCCGCTCGATCGTCTCGAGCTCGTCCAGGGGCTCCTGGACATCGCCCCCGAACTCCACGTTGCCCTCGTAGGCCCTCGCCCTCACGACGAGATCCTTGGGGACTGGGTTCAGGATGGCCGGGCCGCGCGAGGCCTCGCTGCCGACGATGAAGGCGTTGACGTTCCGGAGGTACTGGAGGATGCCCGTGTAGTTGAGGGCGTCGATCTTCCGGATCTGGACGATGTTCACCATCCCGAGGAACGTGGTGAGCATCAGCGCGGCGAACGCGATGGGGAACTCGAGGCGCTCCCAGGCGCCGGAGTAGCTCAGCTCCTCCCTCCGAAGAGAGGGCGCCATCACACCACCGCCCAGCTGCCGGAAGGCGCCGCCGTAGGCTGCCACGAGCTGACCGGAGCCCTCGGACGGCTGCCCGGAATCCTCCTCGAAGCAATCGAGGACATAGACCGGGACGTCGAGCACGGTGCTCCCGATGAGCCCCGGGAGTTCCATGCCACAGGCGTAGATGGCGTCGATCGGCTGCGCCGTCCGGGCGGCCGAGATCGTGCGTCCAATCTCGCGACGAATGCGCCTGATCGCCTGGTCGATCCGCCGGTTCATTTCGATGGGATCGAGGGCGTCCACCGCCGTCTCCTCGGCCGCTGCTTGATCCGCCGCGGCCCCCTCATCGGCATCGCTGCCCGACTCCTCTGCCGCGGCGGAGGCCGCGGACAGCTCCGCGCCGAGGTGGGACATGGCGCCGATGTGGATCACGCGCATCTCACGCAGCTCGGCGCCGGCCACGACAGCGACGCACGTCGAGTGCTCGCCCACGTGGACCAAGAGCTGGGCATCGTCAATGTGGCTGATATCGGCGGCCAGCGCGGAGTTGACCATGGCCGAGCTCTCAAGCTCGGCCTCGAGCGGCTCGAGGCCCGCCTTCTCCATCGCCTGGATCGCGCGGCTGACGCAGTCCTTGGGGACGGCGGAGACGAGGAGCTCTGCCCCCTGGTCGTTCTCCGACATCACGTGGTAGTCCACGACGACGTCATCGATGTCGAACTGCGGCAGCTCGTTCTCGACCTCGAACTTGATGACCTGGTCGATCTTCCCGCGGTCAGCGAAGGGGAGGGTGATCCGGCGGTACGCGGCGTGATCCGCCGGGAGGACCAACGACACGTTCTCCTTGGGAACGCGGTGGGAAGCGGCCGCGTCCTTCAGCACTTCAGCCACCTTGGAGACGTCCCCAGCCAGGTAGGCCGTGGTCTCCTCCGCGGTGAACTCACCCGCGTAGTACGCGGAGATCTTGTGACGCTTAGGACTCCCGTCCAGGACGACGAGTTCGAACCTTCGGGGACCGATTCGGATTCCGCAAGAGCGTGCCATTCAGTTGATTTGGTGGGGCGTGCGGTCAGCGAGCCGCCAGCGGACGGGCGAGGGCGTCGTAGCGGGCGCGGGCGGCGGGGGGGAGTATTCGGTTTCGGATCTTGTCGTCGAACTCGGCGCAGAGGGCCCGAAACTCGGGTTCCATCGCGTCGAGCGTGGCGACCTGATGCCGGTCGCGGATCTCCCGCTGGCGGCTGTCGTATTCGTCGAGCAGTTGATTCAGGACGCGGCGGCGGCGTCCTGAGAGTTCGAACTCCTCTGAGAGCGCATCAGCGTATCCGGCCAGAGGGCTCGGGCTCGGAGTCTGTCGGGAAACCGCTAGCCCAGCCCCAAGGCCCAGGAGGAACCAGGAGACGGCCAGAGCGAGTGACCAGGCGCGGATGTCCTTCACGGCTGAAGATCAGCGCCCACCTGCGGGCGTCGATGCGGCGTCAAGCTCCAGCTCGAGCCTTTGATTCTCCTCATCGAGCTCCATGAGCGCCTCCTGAAGATCGTTGCCCGCGTCGAGCCCCGAGACCTCGGGTCGGTCGCCACCCGAGAGGAGGAGGGTGGTCACCACAAGGCCAGCGGCGGCCACCGCGACCAGGGCGCGCGAGAAGGCCAGGACCCGCCCCGCGGGTCCCCCATCGGGAGCCCCATCGGGAGCCTCAGCGTGAAGTTCACGCTCGCTGGAGGACCGCGGGGCGACCGCAGGAATGAGGCCGACATCGCCAGCCAAGGCCCTGCGGGCGACGCGGGCTGCGAAGCCATCGGGCACCTCGACCTCTGGACTCGCGACGAACCACTGCCGGAGGGTCTGCTCCTCCTGGACCGCCTTACGGCAGGCCGGGCAGTCCATCAGGTGGCGTCGTACGGTGCTACCAACGCCGTCAGTGACCTCGTCGTCAACGAAGGTCGGAACAAGCGCAAGAACGACCTCGCACTGAATCGGTGATGTGGAACTCATACCTCGGTCTCCTACTCAGGAGGATTGGACTGGCTGGCCGCGAACTCCGGATGGAGCTGAAGGAGGCGCTTCTTGAAGCGGGCCCTCGCGCGGAACAGACGGGACTCGACGGTCCCGATGGACACCTGCAGCACATCGGCGATGTCCTGGTAGCGCATTTGTTCGAGCTCTCGCATGACCAGGACCGTCCGGAAGATCTCCGGGAGGTCATCCATGACGCTCCGAGTGATCTCCGAGATCTCGGCCTGCTCGAGGCGGGCATCCGGGCGGATCGACTTGCGCTCGGTGGTCTCGTCGACGGAGCTGCTGACAGCCTCCGGGTCTTCCACGGCCCTGATCGGGCTTCGCCCCTGGCGCTTCATGAAGTCCAGGACCGTGTTGACCGCGATCCTGTACAGCCAGGTGTAGAAGGCGGAGGACTGCTGGAACGTCTCCAGGCGGCTGAACGCCTTCAGGAAGGTGTCCTGGACGATGTCCTCGACCTCCACCGCGCTGCGAGTGTAGTGGCGGACCAGCCCGAACAACCGCCGCTGGTACCGCTCCACGAGCACCTCAAAACAACGGGCGTCCCCGTCCAGGGTCCCCTGAACGAGCAAGCTGTCGTCCTGTCTCTCGAGGCTCGGTTTGTGCATCAGCGCTCCCATCTTCGGAAGCGTGGACGCCTCGATGGACACGCTATTCCCGGTCGGGCGCAGATTCGGCGGCCGCGGGGGCCTGGAGGGGCGCCCTGAGGGTGTGCCCCATGCGCTCCTTCTTGGTCCTCAAGTACTTAAGGTTATTAGGGTTAGGCTCAACCTCAAGGGGCTCCTGGCCGGCCAATTCCAGGCCGTAGCCCGCAAGCCCATGGATCTTCTTGGGATTGTTGGTGAGGAGCCTCATCTTCCGAACGCCGAGGTGGAACAGGATCTGAGCGCCGATCCCGTACTCGCGCAGGTCCACGGGCAGGCCGAGGGCCTCGTTGGCCTCGACGGTGTCCATGCCACCGTCCTGAAGGTGGTACGCCTTGAGCTTGTTCGCGAGGCCGATCCCGCGGCCCTCCTGGCGCAGGTAGACCAGCACGCCGCGATCCTTGGAGGCCAGCATCTTCATGGCCTGGTCGAGCTGCATCCCGCAGTCACACCGCTGGGAGCCGAACACATCCCCCGTCAGGCACTCCGAGTGGACCCGGACGAAGACCTCCCCATCAACGGGCTCAGAGGCTCCTTCAGCCTCGTCCCCGGTGACCAGACCGTGCGAGAGCGCCACGTGCTCCTTTCCGTCGATCTTCGAGCGGAAGAGGTGCGTGTGGAACAGACCGTAGTCCGTCTGGAGGGGAACCGGCCGTTCGACCACGGGCTCCACGAGCTGCTCGTTCTTGCGTCGATACTCGATCAGGTCCGCGATGGTGCAGATCTTGAGGTCGTGCTGGGCAGCGAAGACCTCGAGCTCGGGCATCCTCGACATGGTCCCGTCGTCGTTCATGATCTCGCAGATGACGCCGACCGGGGAGCCGCCCGCCAGCTGGGCGAGATCCACGATCCCCTCGGTCTGACCGCCGCGCACGAGCACCCCGCCTTCCCGTGCCCGGAGGGGGAAGATGTGCCCCGGCCGCGCAAGGTCTGAGGCCTGGGACGTCGGAGCCGCTGCGACCTCGATCGTTCTGGCGCGGTCGGCTGCGCTGATCCCCGTCGAGACCCCGGTCGTCGCCTCGATCGAGATCGTGAAGGCCGTCCCGTGGGCATTGGTGTTGTGCGCCGCCTGCATCGGCAGGTCCAGCCGGTCGCACACCTCTCCCGACATCGGCGTGCAGATCAGACCCCGCCCTTCCTTGGCCATGAAGTTCACGGCCTCCGGCGTGATCTTGTCAGCGAGCATGGCGAGGTCGCCCTCGTTCTCGCGGTCAGGGTCATCGACGAGGATGATCATGCGCCCCTTCTGCAGGTCTTCGATGATCTCGGGGATGGAGGAGATGGGCATGGTGGGGCGGGACCGGTTGCGGGCTCTGGCGGAGATTTGACGGGGCTTTTGGCGAGCCATCCTAGGTCGCGCTGGGCTCCGACCCGACCGCTATCGCTGTGGATCCGCTGCGATCTCTGCCCAACTCCTTCCCGTTGGCGTCGGGCTGACGTCGACGCAGCACCTAGTAATATCCCCAACATCGATCCACCGAGGGCAAGGAGAGTCCTAGGCCATCGCAGCGAGCTAGTGGAAAGGTGGGCAGAGTTCGGGGAGAAGCTCGGCGAAGGGAACATAAAATACATCAAATAAGTGGCTTACGTTCATTCCACAACGCTCCACGCGGTGTGGAGAACTCCCCGGCACCCGACGAGGGAGGCGTGAGAGGCCTGCTCGACTTGGCCCGGCCAAGTCCGGTGTCTCCACAAGGGATCCACAGGAGAAAGGCTCGTTCCACAGAGGCCGTAATGACGAGAGGAAAGGAAGTCGCAAACAAGCGTCGACCCCCTTGCCCCTTCTCGTCAGGGCTTGCAGCCCGCCCCAGTCCCCAGACCCCTCCTCGATGTACCGCACCCTGCTCATCGGTATCACCGCCGCCTCCCCTCTGTTGGTCATGGGCGTCACCCGTCAGTCCAACCTGGAGCGACGCCTCGTCTCACTGGAAGAGTTCACCCAGCAGGTCCCCGCCCGCCAGGACCGGGAGCTCCACCAGCTCTCGTCACGCCTCGATGGACTGCCCGGAGAGGGTCAGGTCACCGCCCTTCAGTCTCGGTTGCACTCCCTCGAGGCTCGCCTCGCCGACGCTCGACGGACGCTGGAGTCCCAGCGCGACGCTCTGGACGAGGTCTCACAGATCGCCTTCAAGGTCCGGCGGATCGATGACCTTGAGCAGGGGATGAACTCTCGGTGGGCTGGCTTTGTTCGAGCGCTGGACGCCACGACGACGCTGGTCGATGAGACACGGGCCGAGCTCGGCGACGTCCGCTCGCAGCTTGCTGACGGCGAGCAGGATCAGGTGGACTCCAGCGGACTCTGGTCGGCAACGGTGGGACCCACCGTCCAGCTTCGAGGGGCTTCGACCGTTGGCAGCGGCGTGCTGCTCCAGTCCCGACCCTCCGAGGCCAACCCCGAGGCCTACAGGACGCTGATGCTCACGTCGTGGCACGTGATCCGCGACATCCGCGCGGACTCCCAGGACGCGGACTGCCCGATCCCCGTCATCGTCCGAGATCTCGACGGTGCTAAGAGCGAGTTCACGGCGACGGTCCTGTCTCACAGCGTCGAGCTGGATTCTGCCCTCCTGATCCTCGACTCATGCGAGCGCTTTGACGTTGGAGCCATGCTGCCCACGCGCGATCGGCTGGCCTCCACGGAGGTCTTCGAGGACGTGGTCGCCGTCGGCTGCCCGCTTGGAAACGACCCCATCCCGACCCAGGGGCACCTCACCGACCTTCATCACGAGGTCGCTGATGCCCGCTTCTGGATGATCTCCGCGCCCACCTACATCGGCAACTCCGGCGGCGGCATCTACGGGCTCACCTCCCACGAGTTGCTGGGCATCTTCTCCAAGATCTACACGCACGGGTCCATCCGGCCGACCGTCATCCCCCACATGGGTCTGGTGACGCCGCTCGGCGCGATCTACGACTGGATCGACGGTAGCGGAGTCGCCTCCATCATCGAGGGCGCGGGGAGCGCCATCATCACCCTCGACTGAGTGATCAAGACCCTCGACTGAGTTATCGAGACCCTCAGCTGAGTCATCAAGACCCTCAGCTGGGCCAGCGTCGCTTTCAGCCGGGGAGACGCTAGCCCGCTGACGAGCGGCCCGTCGACGGTGCCCCAGTGACCCCAGGGCTCGCTCTCCGGGCGCCGCGAGAGTTTCCCGTCCAAGGGACTGGCGAGCCTGCCGGGGTTCACCAAAGGTGAGGTCATGGGACCTCGGTGCCCCTCCCTCGCGTGCGCCCCTGCGCTCGCAGCGGCCCTCTGGGCGGTCCTCGCAACCTCCGGTGGCGCGAATGCACAGCTCGCGGCGCCCGTCGAGCTCACCTCGACCGTGAACGGCCCGAGGCTGCTCCCGTCGGCGGACGTGGATGGCGACGGGGACCTCGACCTCCTGGTGACCGACGCTGGCGGCCACCGCCTCTTCTGGATCGAACAGGCCCCCGGGGTCGCCGGCGAGCTGGCGCTGCTCCTGCAATCTCCGTCTCCCTCCACCTACTGGGACCTCTCCGACCTCGACGGCGACGGCGACCTCGATGTCCTCGCGCTGACGAGGTCCCCCTCTCAGCTGTACGTCCATGAGCGAGATGGTGACCGATACCGCGCCGCTCGACGCGTCGCCGGCTTCTCGGGTGAGGCCCTGGACCTCGATGTGGGCGACCTCGACCAGGACGGTCTCGAGGACGTCCTGATCGCATTCGATGCCATCCACCCGGCCCACCGTGGACACTTCATCCTCCGAGGCATCGGTGGCGGCGGCCTCGGCTGGCCCACGCGCTTCACCCCTGGAAGCCAGGGAGCCGCCGGGATCGTCACGGGTTCGCAACAACTGGCAGACCTCGACAGCGACGGCGACCTCGACCTCCTCGTCCTCGACCGTGACCTCCGCCGCATCGTCTGGTTCCGAAACCAGGGCGCGACCTTCGCGCAGGGTCCGCTGATCGTCGATCAGTTGAGCCAGCTGTGCTCCGTCGAGGCCCTTGATCTCGACGGGGACGGTCGACTGGACCTGGTCGCGAGCGGCACGTCGTCCAGCCTCGACTTCGGGCAGGAGGTCCTCTTCTACCGAGGGGCGAGCAGCGGTGCGTTCATGCCTCCGGTCACGCTCGCGACCGAACCCAGGATCGAGCCCTCCCCGCTCTCGACCGGCGACGTGGACGGCGACGGTGACCAGGACCTCCTGTTCCCCGCCACCATGGGCGCGCCCCACTGGTTAGAGAACCTCACCTCGGGGTTCGACGTCCAGCCCCGCCCCTTCGCCGCGGAGCCGGGCTGGAGCGTGCTGGATCAACAGCTCGTCGACCTCGACCGCGACGGCCTGCCCGACCGCGTCGTGGCGTGCTCCACGGAGCAGGTCGGCTGGAGCCCCGCGCTTGGCTCCGGAGCGTTCGGCCCGTTCCGTGAGATCACGCGGCGCGCGGATGGAGCGCGCGCTGTCGCGGCAGCGGACATCGACCTTGACGGCGACCTCGACCTGCTTGTCGCGGCCACCGGAGCGGGCCGGGTCATGACCCTCGAGAACCTGGGCGCTGGCGACTTCGCGATCCCCCAGGCGGGCTTCAAGACCCCGCCCGACCTGGAGGAGATGGTCGCCGCTGACCTCGACGGCGACGGGGATCAAGACCTCGTCCTCGCGTCCTTCAGCGGAGGCTGGGTCGACTTGCACACCTTCGATTCGGGGCAGTTCTCCCCGCCGTCAAGGCTCCGGTCCTTCTCGGCGGCGACCGGCGGCACCATCACGCCGACCGACGTGGACGGAGACGGACGACTGGACCTCGTCCTCTCCATTCTTGGCCAGGGCGACGTGCTCTGGTTTCGCGGCACCCCAGGGCTCCTCGACCCCACCCCGCGCATCCTCATCAGCGATCAGCCGGCGGTGGCCGACCTCACGATCCGCGACATGGACGGGGACGGAAACAGGGATCTGATCCTCGCCGGCCCGGGTTTCGGCGGCTCCGTCGGGTGGTTCCCCGGTCAGGGCTCTGGCACCTTCAGCGCGCGGATCGCCATCCCCACGATCAACTTTCAGCCTCGCAACGTGGCCACGATGGATGCGGATGGCGACGGCGACCTTGACCTTGTGGTCGGGGGCGCTGGCTTCGTCTTCCCCCTCCTCGAGTGGATCCCGCAGCTCTCCCCAGGTCAATTTGGAGGTGCCGACTACGTGGGCAGCGCGGTCCAGGGATGGTCCTCCATCGAGGCGGTCGATATCGACCTCGACGGAGACCTCGACCTCGTCACGACGCCGCGCGATGCCTCCGTCGAGCCCCTCGCGCTCAAGATGTACACCGCGCCCTTTGGCGCGCCCCCGATGGTCGTCGAGCGCTCCGAGGGGGTGTCCTCATTCCTCGTCGCCGACGTGGACTCGGACGGTGATGCAGACGTCATCCTCACCTCCGAACGGGCCGACTCCGTGACCCTTCTCCGCGGCACCGGGCGGGGCTTCCTTGGGACGGCAGAGTGCGTCGGTGCTGGCACGCCGCCCGTACGCCTCGAAGCGGTGGGGTCGCCGTGGCGCTCCGCGAACGCCCTGCAGCTCCGAGCTGCGCACCTGCCTCCAGGGTCGCTGACGCTCTTCCTCACCAGCGAGACCCCCGGCTTCGTGGTGGCCCCCGGCGGGAGCCAGGGCACGCTATGCCTCGGCGGCGGCATCGGCCGCTTCGACGGGCCAGGGGAGGCCCAGAGCGCTGGCCCCGACGGGCTGGTGACCCTCGGGGTCGACCTCGAGGCGATCCCCGGCCCGCTCTCCTCACACAGCGTCCTGGCCGGTGAGACCTGGCGCTTTCAGGCCTGGTACCGCGCCTCGATCGGCGGCGCCGCCACCTCCAACCTCTCAGGCTCCCTGGCGGTGGAGTTCCGCTAGCTCGGTCGCGTCCACCAGGTGAGCCCCGCAAGGTCGCGTTCGTCGCGCATCACGAAGCTCGCGAGGTATCCGACCACCACGCACGTGGTGCTCCCCACGGCGCCGTAGAGCATGAAGTTGAGCGGGGTCGCGTTCTGCACGTAGGCCAGGACCGCGATCGAGAGCAGCGCCCCGAGAGCCGCCCCCCGGGAGGAGGTCCGGGTCGTGAAGATTCCCAGGAAGAACAGCCCCGCCAGCGGGCTGATCAGCAGGCCGGGGACGCTCTGAAAGGTATCGAAGAGGGAGCGCAGGTCCGACGCCGCGAAGAGCGCAGCCGTGCCGGTCCCGACCACCCCCATCAAGAGCGTCACCCGGCGTCCGGTCTGGAGGTCCGAGGCGGAGCCGATCCCAAGCCGCCGATGCCAGTCATTCGTCCAGGACGTGGCGATCGAGTGCATGGAGGAGTCCAGGCTCGACATGGACGCCGCGAAGATCCCCGCGAGCACCAGGCCAGCGAGCCCTGCAGGCAGCTCCAGCGCCACGAAGAGCGGGAACACCTCGTCATTCTTCATCCCGAGATCAAGCGCTTCGGGCCGCGCGCTGAAGTAGGCGAAGAGCGCGGACCCCAGGGCGTAGAAGCACAGGGTGAAGGGCATGGCCACGAGCCCATTGAGGAGGATGCCGCGCGCGGCGCTCCGCTCGTCCTTCGTGGACAGATAGCGCTGCACCACCGCCTGATCGGTGGTGTACGGGCCGAATTGAAGGAACATGGCTCCGAGCAGCACCGACCAGCTGGCCGTGTCCGTCCACGAGGCCCCGGGCGCGAACCAGCGCAGCTTCTCCCCGGAGCGCGCGATCTCGAGCGCAGGCTCAAGCCCTCCTGCCCCGTCGACCGCCAGCGCAAGCGCCACGAACAGGCCCCCGATCAACACGAAGACCTGGAGCACATCGGTCCAGACCACGGCCTCCATGCCGCCGAGCACCGTGTACACGGTCGCCATCACGCCGATCGTCGCGATGCAGGTGTAGACGTCGACGCCAGTCACCGTGGAGAGGGCCAGCGACGGCAGGAACACCACGATCGCCATCCGCGCCACCTGGAAGGCCATGAAGGAGGCGCTGCCGAAGAGGCGAATGGAGAGCCCGAAGCGACGCTCGAGGTACTCATACGCGGTGGAGATCTCCAGCCGCCGGAAGAAGGGCAGGTAGAAGACGATCACGATCGGCGCCATGATGAGGATCGTGATGGACGTCAGCGCGAACACCCAGTCGTCCATGTACGCCTTGGCCGGCACCGCGACGTAGGTGATCGCTGAGAGCTGCGTGGCGTAGATGGAGAGCCCTGCCGCCCACCAGGGGATCCGCCGGCCCGCCAGGAAGAAGTCCTCCGCCGTGCGCTCGCGTCGCGCGAAGAAGACTCCGAGCAGCAGGATGCCGAGCAGATAGAGGGCCATCACCGCGTAGTCGAGGGTGGCCAGCCGCGCCGGCTCGCGGTCCACGCGCCCCCACTGGACCTCGGCCGTACGAACGCCGGGCCGGACCTCGCCGCTGGCGATGGCGAAGCCTCCGTCCCAGGGCGCGATCCCCGTGGTGACCACCCCCCGCGGCATGGACCCTTCCCGGGTCCAGGTATCGGTGAGCGTGTGGTAGGCGTCCACGTCGGCCGTGAACTCAGAGCGCGTCGCCTGTGGGAGGTCGAGCGGCACGGCGGCCACGCCTGAGAAGAAGAGGATGTGCGACTGGCCCGTGGGCCAGGCCAAGCCCGCTGATCGGCCAACCGCCTGGCCCTGCGCTCCGCTCCTCGGGGAGGAGGGAGAGCGGAGCTGAGTCCAGGTCTCACGACCCGGCTCGAAGCTCCAGAGTTCGTTCGAGACCGGCAGGAAGCGGCGCCCGTCCGGGAGGCTCTCCGGCCCCTGGCCCGGCACCTCACCCGAGTAGACGAAGAGCGCCTCCTTACCTTCGGCGTTGCGCTGGGGCGCAGCCACGAACTTGAGGCCAGCGCGTCCGGGGAACGGCGCGGACTCGGTCCAACCCGACGCCATGTCCTCCGGGTCGAGGATCCAGGTGGCCCGTACGAGGTCGGATGGATCTCCGGTTCGCTGGGCGCCGAGCGCGATCACGCGACCGTCCACGAGGCCCGCCGCCAGGAACTGGGACGGCGCTGGCAGGGCGGGACCCGCGGCGAACCGCACCGCGCCGCTCCCATCCACCTCGGCGATGAGCACCTCGGACGTGGCCTGGCTCGAGTCCCCGCCGCCGATCAGCAGGGCGCGCCCGTCGAGGTGCACGACGGCGCCATAGGCACGCGGTCCGGGCAGGGGCGGCCCGGAGGCCCAGCCCTCTCCGTCGAAGACCCAGGTGCCTGCGTACCAGACCTTGGCTCCGCCCTCCCAAGGCGGCGCCTCCGGGAAGTTCGCGCCCCCAGCCACCAGCAGCCGCTGCTCCCCGTCCGCACCCTGCAGCGCCGCGACGAACGGGCCTCCAAGGCCGACCGGATCGGGGACCGGGGGGAGGGACTCCCAGAGGATCGGGGCGGGCGGCGTGGCCCCTTGGGGAGCCGCGACGCTACACAGGGAGAGCAGCAGGGCCGCGATCAACGGTCCACCCCAGCGCGGACGGTCCCTTCAAGATCGAGCGCGTCGAGCGCCGCGTCGAGCCGCGAGCTGCCCTCTGAATTGAGACCAGCGATCGGGAGCCGCGGGGGCCCGAGCGGGACGCCGAGCCGCGCCATCGTGCGGCGCGCGGCGGCCATGTAGCCGAAGGACGCGAGGGTCTGGACGAGGTCAATCGAGACCCGTTGCAACTCGCGGGCACGCTGCATCTCGCCGGCCGCGTGCGCCGCCATGATCCGATGAAACAGCGGCGCGGCGAAGTTGTAGGTGCTGCCGACCGCACCCTCCACCCCGAGGCTCAGGGCAGAGAGCAGGGCCTCATCCGTCCCGCAGAGCACGTCGTATGCGCCGCCGTGCGCGCTCAGATAGTCCTGCACATGCCAGCCCTCGTACCGGCTGCACTTGATCCCACGCAGCCCGGGGGCGTGCTCGCCAAACGCCCGCGCGAGCTCCCGGCCGCTGAAGGGGAGGCCCGTGAGCGCCGGGATGTCGTAGTAGTACAGCGCGCGGTCGCCAGCCGCCGCGGCGATCTCGCCGATGGAGCGCGCCACGAGCTCCGCGGATGCCGGCCGGTAGAAGCAGGGCGAGATCGCACCCAGCGCCTCCACGCCCTGAAGGCCAGCGGCGAACTCGGCCAGGCGCGAAGCGTCGCGCAGGCTCTCTCCGCCGACCTGGGCGATGACGCGGAGGCCTGCCGCCGGCCCAGCCTCGGCCCAGGCCTCGAACAGGTCTCGCTTCTCATCCAGACCGAGTGAAGCGCCTTCACCCGTCGCGCCGGCCACGAAGACCGCGCTGACCCCATCCCGGGCCAGGTGCTCCGCCTGCGCCGGGACGGCCCCAAGGTGCACGGCACCGCCCTGACCGTTCTCATCGACGAAGGGCGTGTGCGGCGCTGCAACGAGGCCATGGAAGGGCTTCTTCATTCCCTCGTTCTATCCGATCACCCGCTCCGAGCGTGCCAACTGGGCCGAGCTGCGCCCTGACCCCGCAACCCTGGCTGCTCCTCAAGTCGGCGCCGGCGAGCATCCCCCTGGCGCTCGATCTGAGGCGAATCGGTCGTTCCGTCCAGGGAATCCCGACCTTCTCGCCCCGTCCTCCACATTCGCCTCGGACACGGGGCTCCGCTCGTGTCAGAGCAAGCGCGAGAAACGGCCCGGCGTTGAAAGTCCGGAGCAAAGAAGCGCGATCATCATCATCGGGGCCATCGACAGGTCCTTCAGAGCGGCGAAGACGCCGCAATCCGTTACGGGGCAAGAAGCCCCACGTGGACCACATCATGGACCCTGAAATGACGGCGCCGGAAGGCGCCGAAGAGCACCTTTCGTCCGAGCAGCGTCAGCCGAGCACGCCCGAAGAACGCCCAGAGGGGCCTGGAGAGGGGTCACTCGAGCACGCTGCCCCCGGAGCAGGGGACCTGGCGGGTGCCCACGACGCAGGCGCTGACTCCCACGGCTCGCACGCACATGGAGAGGACGCCCATGAAGAGAACGCGGCGGATGCCGCCGTCGAGGACGCCCAACCGAGCCCCTTCGAGAAGGTCCCCGCCGCGCTCCAGCCGGCCCTTCAGCGACGCGGCTTCACGGAGCTCTCCGAGGTCCAGTCCGCCGTCCTCGCGGCCGACTCCGGTGCCAGCGACCTTCGCATCTCCTCCCAGACCGGCTCCGGCAAGACCGTCGCCCTCGGACTCGTCGTCGCTCGCGTCCTCGTGGAGCCCCGCGGCGACCGTGGCCCGGATGTGCTGGTCGTGGTGCCGACCCGCGAGCTCGCGCAGCAGGTCTCGACCGA